>JAEEGK010005756.1_pt1 | contig 29954 bp, 10 predicted proteins | sample 8958771 | NCBI WGS metagenome assembly JAEEGK01 (sample SAMN16246547, study PRJNA631951) | gut metagenome | biome: gut microbiome; feature: rumen; material: SC-attached | host: Bos | place: Iran: Karaj | collected 2018-10 | reverse complement strand
TGAAAATTAGGAATAGAACAAAATCAACAAAAAAAAATCCACAATCCCCAATACCCATTAAAAAATTTAGAAAAAAAAAATAAATAAAATTGTTTAAAAATAAAAAATATAATAAATTGATAAAATATTACAATTATAAATTTAAAAAGTAAAATAAAACAATTATAAAATGTCAAATAGAGCATTAGAGCTTTTACGAAAATTACGAGAAGAACGAAGTGTAAAAAAAGCTCAACAAAATCATTCAATAGATACAACAAATCAAACAAAAAAATTTGGTTTTATAACAAAACCAATAGTAGAAAAAAAAGAAGTAAAGGATCCACTTAAATTTTTCGATGAACCCTCTCATATTAATATAAAACCAATAAATTTAAATGATTTTATAGGAATTGATGAAGAAGAAGAAGAAGAAAAAAAAGAAGAATTAAAACCTTTAAAAAAAATGCCAAAAAGTTTTATGAGAGTTTCATGGCCTAATCCAAAATATGGTGAATTAAATATTAATTTAGAACAAATATTAAATGCTAAAAAAAATATTCTTGTTAAAACAGAAGAAGAAATTAAAGAAGAGAAAAGAAAAAAAGAAGAAAAAAAAAGATTAAAAATGGAAAAAAGAAAAAATAAAATGAATAATAACGAAAATAATAATTCATATAGTTCAAATAGTGAAAATAGTTCAAGTGAAGATAGTGATGAAATATTAAGAAATAAAATAGATAAAGAATTAAATATTAATGAATTAAATATAAATAATACTTTAAAAGAAGAAAAAAAAGAGAATTTTGATTTATTAAAATATAAAAAAATATCTCCTGAAAATATGAAAAGACTTGAAAGAAGATTAAGTCAAGCAAGAAATAAATATATAGAAATAATACAAAAAAAAGAGAAATTAACTTTAGGAGATGAAATAATTAGAAAAGCAAAAGATTTAGAAGAAAAATTAAAAATTCCAAAAGATTTAATTGATGAAGTTCATCAAACTTTAAATAATTTAAAATTACCTTCTAAATGTATTATTGATGAAGAAGTTTCTAAAGTTATTGAAAATGATATCAATGATAAACCTAATATACAAATTAGTAAGGAAGATATTTTTAAAATTATGAAAAAAATAATTTCTTAAATAGTAAATTATACTTTTTTTCCAAATATATAAATTTATTATTATTATTTTATTTTTTTATTTTTATTTTTTATTTAAATTATTTATTTTATTGTTATTTAATTTGATTTTTTTTCTTCTAAACTTTCTTCATAATCTGATATTGATAAAAGAGAATTATTTTTACTTAGTTTATTTTTATTTATTTTTTCATCAAAAGTTTTTTCTTCTTCAAAAACAGATTTTATTATTTTTTGTTTTTTAGGTGTTTTATTCATTTTTTCTTCTTTCAAATTATCATTTAAATCAATTTCTAATTTTTGATTATTTATTCTTTCAATTGTATCTTTTGCAATTTTTTCTGCATTTGATATTCTTTGACTAAAATTAATTGCTTTTTTAATTTTTTCTTCAAATTCTTCTTTTATTTTTTCATCATTAAATTTTGTCTTTTCAAATTTTTCAGTTAATTGTTTTAAATATTTATTTAAATTATTCATTTCTTCACTTTCTAAAAATTTCTTATGATTATCTTTATTTTTTTTTGAAAACATTAAATTCTCTTTTTGAATTTTAAAAATTGAAGAATTAAAAAAATTATGTGTTTTGTTTTCTAATTCTTTAATATGTTTTAAAGTTTCATTTCTATCTAATTTTTTAGTTGATATTTCATTTTCTTCTTCTTTAATATCATTTTTAATAATATTATTTAATTTTGTATTTAAATTTTGAACTCTTTTATTATTATCTTCATCTAATTGTTTATAATATTGATATATATAATCTAAAGATTTTAAACTATATTTTTTTTTATTTTTTAATTTTTCTTCTTCAAATAAAAGTAATCTTTCTCTATCTTTAACATTTAATTTATCTATTCTTTCTATTTTTAAACACTTTTGTATAATTTGAGAACGATAAGTAAATATTTTATCTTTATTATAATTATCAAAAAAAGGGTTATAATAAAAATATATAAAGATTAAATTTTCTGGTATTTGTCTAATTTCAAAATCATAAATATCATTTTCTGAAATATCTAAAACTTCTAAATTTTTCAAATGAGATATATTTTTTATTTTTTGAATCATGTTAAACTTTAAATTTAATACTTCTAAATTTACTAATGTATTTAATCCTCTTATTTCACTTATATAATTTCTTGTTAAATATAATTCTTTTAAATTTATATATGGGGTTAAATTATCAATTTTTTCTATTTCTTTTGATTGAATAAAAAAAACATCTGTTTTTTCTAATATTTTATCTTGCTCTTCTTCAGTAAGACCTTCTATATTATCATAACCTGATAATTTATTATATAATATTACAGAATCAAGAATTTTTTTTCTTGTCAAAGCATTTGATTTAAAAAAATTCATTTTTTATGAAATTATATTTATACAAATTTAAATAAAATGTTATTTTTTAAAAGATTTAATTCTTACAATTATATCATTTTTTATTATAGAGAATACAATAAATAACTTACTAAGTCAATAATTGTAATAATTAATTTATAAAGAATAACCATTTAAATTTAATAAACTTAAAATAATAAAAATAATAATTCTATATAATAATAAACTATTTAAGTCAAAGTTTTCATATGTCTTATTCTATTACAAAATTCAGCAAAATAAATAATACATCTTCCTTTCTTTTTAATAGTATATAAAATTGCAAGAATAAATTCCCAAAGAAATTCAAAAATTAAAATATCAGATAAGAGAGTGACTAAAATAGAAAGAGCATATGTTTTTTTCTGATAATAATAAGTAGCAACAAAGCAAAAACTAAAATAGAAACTAATAGAAAAGTAAATAAATTGAATTAAGACTCCTAAGAAATTCCAACAACCTCTATGATTAATAATAGCATCAAAATCTTTTTCAATATTTAAACCTCCATCATCCCTAATTTCTTTGTAAATTGGTCTTAATTTAGAAACATCAACATAAAACATAAAAGAAGGTATATGTATTAATAAACAAGAGAAAATTTCAGATAATAAACAATATAAAATAAATAAACCAATTTCAACTCCATTTTTTTTATTTAAAATTTCTTGTTTTTTATCAGCTGTAAAAAATATACTTAAAAAAAAGGCATAAAGTGCAAATTGAGCAATAAAATTTCCAACTCTTTGATATCTATGATAAATAATAGAAAATTGACTGAAAGTTATTCTTAATATATGCCTATTTTTAATATTTATTTTGAAAAATTTCATCATTGGTAAATCTAATCTAAAAAATTCTAAAATTCTTTTATTATATGTTAAAGGACAAACTAATTCTGGTAAATCTACTTTTGTATCAGTAAATAAATTTGTTTCTGTTTCATTATAGATTGCTCTAATATTTATTTCTGCATTTTGATCTTTTATATCTTCTTTTTTTGTTTTTTCTTCTGAACTATCATCTTTTTTTCTATTCTTTTTATTAAATATATTTTCTTCATCATTTCTATAAAATTTTAATTTTTCTGATATTATTTTTGGTCTATCATAATTTCCTTTATATGAATCAAATTCATCATGATATAAATTTGTATGTTTATTATCATTTTTTCTTATTCCTGTTTCGTCGAAAAATTTTAAATTTCCTTTTTCTATATTTTTTCCTTGAATTTTTTCATCAATTGCTTTATTTTTTTTTGGAGGATTTGGTTCAAAATATTTTGTCATACCAAATGTACTTCTTGTATATTTATCATCATTTCTATTATTATTATTATTATTATTATCATTATCATTATCTTCATCATTATTTGATTCAACATTTTCTAAATTATTTGTAAAGAAATTATTTCTTAATCTTATATTATTTCTTTTATTTTCTTTATTTTGGGAATCTTCATCATCTTCATTACCAAATTCACCTTGTGAAGATGTTGGATAATTAAAAAATTTAGAGGCTTTTAATCTTTTATCACTTTGCTTTTTTTTTTTTTCATTTCCAAAGAAATCTGTTTTATCAACTCTTATTTCATTATTTCTTTCAAGATATTTTTTATCATATTGTGATATTTTCCCTTTTGGAATTTCAATGTCTATATTATTAATATCTAATTCTGCATCTAAAATATCTGGAAGTTTTTTACCTGATTGTTTTAATTTTCTTTTATCTCCTTCTGTAATTTTTAAATCATCATAAAAATCATATTCATCTCTATAAGGCAGATTTTGTTTTATTATTATATTTTTTTTATTATTAAATAATTGAAGTCTTTCATATACTTTTACATTAATAAAACCATAAATTATTAACATTCCTATATAAAATCCAAGTAGACCAATAAAATAATAAAATCCATAATTTCCTTTATAATTAGGAGTAAAAGATAATAATTTATAATGTTTTAAATAAAAGAATCTTGAATTTACATGGAAATCTCCTTCAATGAAATAAACTTCAACAATAAATTCAGAATAATCAGGCTGATTTAATTCATCAGCATAACAAAGAATATAATGATCACCAGTATATTGATGAAAATCTAAAGTTAAATTACTTAAAGAAATAATATCTCCTTCATTTTCAATTTTATAAAATTTACAAGAGAAATTAAAAGGAACATAAAATTCACCTCTTCTTTCTTCAACAGAAGTATTAAATACTTCTCCTTTAGGATCAATATAAACAGGATCATTAAATATATTTCCTGTTACAGGAATTTGATTTTCAGGAGATAAATTATTTTTTTTATCATTTATTTTTTCTACCATAGAATATAAAGTAACTGGGAAATAAAATTTTGCTTGTGTTCCACTTCCACACTCATTAATATATAATTTCTTCATTGTATCAATATCAATTAATCTCACTGTTATTAAAGGAGTTTCTGAATCCCAATAGTAAGATGCATCTGTCATATATGGAGATATTTTATATATTATTGAAGTTAATATTGCTTTGTAATTTTCCTTCAATGATGTTTTTAAACAATCCGATAAATCAAAATATGCTTCATATTTCTTTATTTCTTCTGAAAAGTAATTTTCATAATTGAAAGCTTCATTTATTTTTGATATATATACATTTAAATTTCTTGATGTATATCTTAAATCAAATTTTTGATTAGCATAAAAATAAACTAATATTTCTAAACCATTTTTAATTTTCTTAAAATAATCTTTCATTGTTCCTATTTGATTATCACTTAAAGTTGCATTTCTGAAATGTTCTGTATTATATAATCCAGAAGATAATTTTGAATTATATTCAAAGAAAGTTTGAGATTTTAAATAATCAACCATATTCATTCCATATTCAAGGAAATAATGATACATATCAAAGAATAATTTATATTTATTTCCAGTAGTCATTTCAGTTGCAAATTTATTTGTATATAAAGTAATAAATTCCATTGCATTAAGTAGAAAATCTTTATCTTCAATTTGCATAAATTGAGAACCTGATTTAACTAATAAATATACTGAATTTAATAAATATTCATTATATACTGTTGTTTGTGCTTCTATTACTTTCTTATATAAAGTTCTATAAATTGTTACTAATTTTTTATATGAACTATCATCAATTTGACAATTACTTCCATAATAATTTTGACATTCACATGTTAAATAATAATAAATTACATAAGAATCTGCTCTTTTATTACAATATGTATCTTTTTCTTCACTTATAGGATCATATAAATTTAAAAATTCTGTTTTTCCATTTTCATCATAATTTGTAATAAGTGTTCTATTCAATTTTGGTTCATTTTCATAATTTATTGTCACAGTTGAAATAAATTCTGCTCTATTTAATAATTGTTCAGGGCTTAAAATTTCATCTATATCTAAATTTGAAATTGCTTCTGATAATGATATACTTTGTTTACTTATTAATGGATTATCATATACAATTATTGGCATTACAGTCGAATTATATATATTATATGCATCTTTACAATAACATTTTATGTAATATTTATTATTTTCATTTATATTTGGATTTATTTTTGCAAATTTATATATTATTTCTGTATTTGAATCCCAATTTTGTAACAAAATTTCATTTGGATTTTCATTAGGTCCATCAATCACATCTTCGTTTTTTTGAATATAAGTAAATTTATACAATAAATCATTTTTATTTGTATTATCATCAATACATTGATTACAAGTGAATAAAAATGAAGTAGATGTATAACCAATAGTAGGTAATACATTTAAATAATTAATTTGAGGATATTGATTCATAATTAATATATAATTTAAATAATAATCAGTAATAGGTTCATCAGAGCCAACTCCTGAAGAATTATATACTTTAACTTGAATATAATATTTATAACCATATTTAAAGAAAGTTGGATCAATTTCAATAGTTTCTTTTTTTATAACATCATTTGAAGGTTTATTATCTTCTCTTGATATAACACTTAAAAAAGGAGTTCTTGGAGCATTTGGAATATCACTAATTTGAAAATCTTGTAAATCTTGATTTAATTCAATAGTTTTATCATAAATAAACTTCCATTCATATGAATAATCATATGCAGTAACATTATAAATAATAATAGATAAAGAAGTAAAAGTACTTAAATCTATAATTTTACTTTTGTAATCATCATTTTCATCATTATAATCATAATAATCAGTTAAGAAAACAGGACTAGTAATATTTCCATGTGCTTTAAAAGGACCACATTTATTAGGATTATCTTTTTGTTGAACTAAACTGTATGTTTGACAATTTAAGACACAAATACTTAATTCTTCAACTAACATATAATTTCCATTACATGATAAACATTGATTAGGTAATTTTCCACTACAAGTATAACAAGTTGGATCACATGGTCTGCATTGTCCTAAATAATCATCACCATAATAATATGGAGAACAATCTTTTACACATGTATCATGAGGTTGACAATTTACTTTACAAGGATCATCTATTGCAGGATCACAATCATTTTCAGTTACTTTACAATAATATTGAGAATTACAAATTCCACATTTATCTCTATTATATAAGTAAGGTTTATCTGATTGACATTTTAAACATTTTTCATCTTCGTTTCTTTCTATTTTACATTTTTTTTTTATTATTTCACATTTTGATGTTATTGATGAGAACATATATCCTTCATTACATTGAGTGAATGATGTGTAATCAATTATGTAATTATAACCAATTCTATTGTCTTTTAGTTCTAAATCTATTGAAGCCCCTTTTATTTTATCTTCTATAGATACTTTTGAAAGATCATCTGATTCTAAAGCAAATGAATAATAATGAAGTAAATACTTGAAATTATCTCCTGTTAAAATATGAGATGAATCATCCCAAAAATCGAAATTATATGAAGAATATAATCTTACTTCTCTTATGAAACTAAAACCATAATTGAAATTTACAGTATTATCTTTAATAGTTAATGAACTATATCTTTCTTGAGTAAATTCAATTTTAGTAAAAGAAGTTTCTAATTCATTTAATCTAAATAACAAATGATATTTATCAGCCATACATTTAACATAATACCATTTTAAATAATTAAATCCATTTTTACTTAAAGAATCTTCACTTGTCATTGATGGAGTACTAACATAATCATAAGGATTACAAGTAATTTTTAATTTAGGAACTTCATTTAATAATTGATTAACCGTTGGATCATTTTCTATTTTAACATGAAGATGATTTTTCCAAGTAATATCAACAGAATCAAATTTATAATAATTATATTCATGTATCATAAACCAAAAATGAATTGCCATTTCATCATTTTGAACAACATCAAGTCCAGTAAAAGTAGCTTCTTTATAAAAAGCGAAATTAACACTACTTACTTTTTCACATTGTAACTCAGTAACAGCATCATTATCAAAAGATTTAATCCAATAAATTCCTCTATAATAATCACAATTACAATGATTACTTTCTTTATCAAAGCAACTACTACAATAAGAATGACAAGAAGAACAAGGAGGAACACTAGTTAATGAAGTATCAATAAAATAATTATCACTAGTACAATAATTATTAGGATCATCATATGGAATGTAATCAGGGACACAAACTGGATTTAGGTAATTTGTTGTTATTCCACTTAATTGAGCATCATTTATACAACTATCAGGAGCAGAACCAAATAAATTTACACTATATAATAAATCAACTCCTCTTGTTGATGACATTCCATTTGAATGACCAAATGTTCCATACCAGAAATTTGAATAAAATCTCAAATCTGCATAATATGCTATTGGAATTGTTGAAAATACAAATTGATTTACGAACACTGGGTTTTCTTTTGGTTTAAAATTTGAGGGCTTTAAAATTTGGTTGTTTACCATGAAATTAAACATATGCGGAAAATAATCAAATTGGGATGTTGAAGAACGATGAATTGAAAATCCTAAATGAACCCAATTTCCTACATATTCTTTTACTCTCATTGAATATGCTTCTACATTTTCAATCATTAAAATAAATAATTCATTTTCTGGTTTATATGTAAAACAAGATTTTACAGTTCCACTTCTATATAAATAAAATAAAGGATAATTTGTATAACCTACATTTTTATTTAATATAATTCCAAAGTATTTAAACCAAATTGTAATTGTTAAAGGAGTTTGTTGTTCAATATCAAAAGCAGGTTTATCAATTACAGTCAAAATTTTAATTTCTTCTTCATCACTATTTGGAGGAGTTTTTAAATAATATCCTGTATTAGGATTACAACTTCTTTCAATTAAAACATAACCAGTTAAACATTCATAACAATCTGTAGATGAAGGACCATAACATCTTTTACAAGTACTATAACAACTTGTAAATTCATATTCTGTATAATCACTTGACATTCCTGAAACATAATATCCTTCTTTATATAATGCAAAATCAAAATTATCAGTTGAATAATTTTCTCTTATATCATCATCATAATTATTTCCATAGAACCAGAAATTATTTGTAAATTTATTGTTAGTTGGGTTAATAATATCTTCAATTGTATTTCTTTTAATATAATTTATAGTAAATGGCCAATAATATTTTTGAGAAGTTATTAATTGAGTATAACCAATTTCACATGCTTGAATTGATTGTAAAGAAGAAATTTCAGCATCCCATATACGTATATTTCGATACCATGCATTTCCCCAATGTAAATAAATTGGATCATTTTTAATTAAACAATCTGGGAAATTGGTGTTACAAAATACTATTCCTCTAAAATGCATTTTATATACAATTCCATCTAAATTTTCAAGACTCACATCAGGAGATGAGAATCTATAATTAGTATATACTTTAATATTAAAATAATTGTTATGTGAATCATAATAATTTTCAATTATTATTTTATTCCATTCGTAATCATGTATATTTTGAAGAGTATAAAAAGAAGTACCAGAAGCTATTTTTAAATTTGTATATTTAAATAATTGATCAGTTGGATCTTTAAATATTTTATGAGGATAACCATATACATAAACTTCTTCTTCTGTAATTGCATCATGATAATTATATTTATCTAATTTAAACCATATTTCCAAATAATAAGATTTTAATCTTGGATCAACACCATTTCTATAATGGTCATATTCATCATCTTCATATTCAGCTGCACCAGGTGAAACATATATTAAATTATTAAATGAGAAGTAATTAGAAAAGTACATAGCACTATTAGCAATTAATTCATCTTTAATACATTCAAAATATACTTTAGTATATCCTGGACTACATTGAAAATTTTCATTATATTTGTCATCATCATCATCATCATCGTCATCGTCATCGTCATCGTCATCGTCATCGTCATCGTCATCGTCATCGTCATCGTCATCATGAGAATAAGTACTTTCACAATTGGAAATTCCATTTTCACCTTTTTTAAAAAGACAATAACCATTATTAATACTATAAATAGGGACATTAGGAACATCAGGTAATCTACAAGAATCTTCACAATTAGTAGTTGGAGTTAAAGTATCTAAATTTAATAAACTTGAAACAGAATAAAAATATTGGTCTGTCCTTTCATCATCAACTTTTAATTTAAAAAGCTCTGAAGTTCCTGTACATTCTTCTTGATTACCACCTGATTGACCTCCACCACAAAAATTAGGTATATATATATTTGGAAATGTTGTATAAACAACATCTACATTATTTCTCATCCAATCTCTTATTTCAATTTCACCTCCTTCTTCACTATACATATCTGGTTCATAAACTCTATATCTTAATCCACAAAAATCCTTTTCATCTTGATTATTACAATTGAAACAAGAAAGTGAACTTACACAAGTAGACCATTTTATATCAGCTCCATCTTTAAAGTCTACAAATAATACTAAAAGCCAATTAGAGTAATAATATTTATTATTAAAATTAATAAATCTTGTATTATATAACCTAAAATCTATAAATTCTCTATAAAGTTTTAATTGTCTTAGGAAAATTCTACTATAATTGATTTTAGCATTTTGAACTTTCATTGTTGAATTTCTATTATAATTAAAAAATCTAAAAGGACGGTAATTTTGAACTGAATTTGATAATTTTTCCCCTTCTAATTGTAATTCAATATTATCATTAATATAAAATAATTTTCTAGTTTGATCAACAGCACATCTAATAAAAGCCCAAGTATTAGCATTAGAATAAAAATAATATCTATCTTTGTTAAGAGTTTTATCATATAAATCATAAATTTCATTTCCTTTCAATCCATCAACATTATCTTTATAAGCTTGAGGGAAACAAATTCCTAAAAGAACATCACTACTTGATTTATCAGTTATTAAAGTAATACTCATATGTTTTTCCCAATACATATTTAATCCATATGACATTTGAGAATTTTGTTCTATAAAAAACCAAAAATCCATTGTGTATCTATTTGTTCTTGATGAAGGAACAATAAATTGAAAATCTTTTGTTCTTGCAATATTATATTGCCTTTGACATGAATTTCCATCAGGAGATAAATAAGTAAAAATTGTTTCATCACATTGAGAATAGCCAGAAATACTATCTAATATATTCATTCCTGGGAAATCATTATATTGTCTCAGAGTTGAAACTGAATTAGTATTGCCAGAAACATCAGAAAAATTATAATTATATATTTGTCCAGGACGACCGCTATATCCTCTAAAACAATGAAGAACATTTGCAAAATTTATATCACCTTTTGAATAATACATATGTTTAAAAACTATTGAACATGAATAACAATTCCATAATCTTAATTCTCTCACATATGTTATTCCATATCCTCTTCGACTGTTTTCTTTTAAAGTTAAAGTTACTTTGTTTATAGGATTTATTACAGTTTTTGGATTAAATTCTTTTTCTTCATTCATTGATGAACCAACAACTGTTAAATAAAATTTTTTTTCATTATAATTTGCTCCACAATTTATATAAACCCATTGTTGATATTTATTTTTTACTTCGAGTTTATAAAATTCATCTGAATCTAAAGTAGAATCATCCACAACTATTAAAGGTCTACAAGTTACATAATATGTATATTCATTATTTTGAACATCATCATTGACTTTTTGAGCTTCTACTTTTATTCTAAAATGATAATCCCATTCAATAATAGTATTATTAAAATTAACTTTTTTCCAATTATTTTGTCCTGAAGTTGCACTAGATGGTGAAATAAGTCTATTATAAACATTTCTAAATGTTTGAGTGTAAAACCAAAAATCTAAATTCCAAACAGCATCAGGATTTGAAATTTGTGAAGCATTTGCAGGTCCTAATCTATTATAATTATAATTGCTTATAAAACTACAGGTCAATGATGCTTTATTATTTGAAACACTTAAGAAAGGAAAATAATTAATATATATATCACTTCTTGAAGCACATGTATGATCACTATTTAAACCAGTTACATTTAAATAATGTCCTCCCAAACATTGTCTAGGAGAATAAAGGTCAGATCCACATGTTCCAGAACAATTTCCTTTATATACTTCATCATTTTCTTCTAGTTGATACCATGTCATATAAACAGTTTCATATGTGTTATTACATGTAAAATCAAATGGATTATAATCTCTTATACATATTGTTTTATAATTATCAGGAGCGTTTAATATATAATTTCTATTTAAACAAATTATTTCATCAGTTCCTTCAAATTCATCTTCATTAAAATATAATGGAATATGTAGAAATGGGTTTGTTGCAAGAATATCTGTTTTGTTTACTATAGAACCCCATGCATTCATTAAAAAGTCATTATATATTTTTATATTTCTTAATAAACCTACCCATTTATTGGTTATTGAAAATTCTGAAAATTCTAAATATGGAATTTCATAAGATATTGTACCATCATTATTTGTCACTAAATTTAATGGTAAGTTTGATAAATACATTGAAGCTTGAGCCATATTTAATTGAAATGTTCTATCTCTTTCTCTAAATGCTGCTATTGATATTGGACACCATTGACCAAATCTTGAAAGTCTAAAATTACTATATTCAAATATTTTTTTACCACTATGTTCAAAGTATAAAGATTGTTCGTTTTGATCGTAACCAAGATAAAAATTAGAACCTTCATCAAAAATAATAATTTTTCTATTTTCACTATCAAGTGAATTAATTTCATTAGTAAATCCATAAATTTTAATAAAGAAAAAAAGAGTAATTGAAGGAAAATCTTTTATTATATTAGCTTTAATATCTAAACTTAATTTATCTGGCATATTAATTCCAGGATTTTTATATACACTTCTTGCTGTTTTTCCATCACTATAACCTCTGCAATATTGACTAAATTTTGCCCAATTACTATTACATTTTAAACAAGAACTTCCAGTTTTAATTAAACACTTTTCACTACTACTACCTAAAGAAATAACTTCAGCCTCACATCCATTAATTTTATATGAATTAATATTTTTTGAAGAATCATCAGGGAATGCTAATTGTGGTGAAAAATATACTTCATAATTAATAAAATTAGAATAATCAGGATTATTAACTGTATCACCTCTTGTTATTATTGGTAAATATCCATCACTATCACCAATTGTGTCTTTTAATATATTTTTTGTCATTGAACTCAAATTTGTTATATATTGATGTCTTAACATATAATTTGGTCCATTTTCCCAATCTTCTGAATAGAAAATAGCATATCTACTCGATGAAGACAAATCAAAAATTTGTAATTTCCTATAATGTGCATCATACCATTGTATATCTTTACATAAATTTTTAATATTTGTATCTTCATATGATATTAAATTATCTTTATTACAAAAAATAATTGCTTTTAATGGTTTAACTTTACTGGCATCTAGAGACAATTCTCTCATATAATAATTATATTGTATATGTTGAAAACCTGTATAATATTCATAATTTCCATTTAATTTTTTATCAAATGATATTAAAAAATGATTCCAATTTGTTCTATCAAAACTTTCATGAATTATTATATTACCATAACCAAACAATTGAATATTATTACGATAACCAAAATCATAATTAGGTTCATAAGTATATAATGTGACTTTAAAAGTATTCGTTAAAAATAAAACTTGGTTTAAAATATCTTCATGATATAAAGGTTTATTTTGTTTCAAAGGGTCATCAGAATATCTATAATTTCTTAATCTAAAATCAGAATGTATCCAAACTGAAATAGCATAACTTTGAATTTCATTTTTTAAAGGAATAATAATAGTATGAGAATTAAGTGTATTTCCAAAATACATTCCAACATTTTCATCAATATTAATAGGATCTTTTTCATTATAACAATGATAATATAAATCTAAAAATCCATTTTTACAAGTAAAAAAAAGTGGTGATGTGTAAATTTCTTTTTCATTTGGGCAATTTTCTACATTTTCACCACAATATTTTGAACAATATTGACTTTGAATTATATCTGTGTCTCTTAAAGCTCTCATATAATTATTTGTACAATTTTGATAACAATTAAAATCAAAAATATTTAAATAATATGGTGAAGTTAGATTTTCTTTACAAGTATAAGCTTGATTTGCTTCAAAACATGTTTTTCTATTATCTTCACATTTAATTCCAATTTTATTTTCAATATCACAATCTTTGGCTTCAGAGTTTAAACTATTTAAATTTAATCTTTGAAATGTTCTTGGAGGTTGAAAATTTTCAATATTTGCGTTTAAAATTAACGTATAATCTTTAATTTCAACATGGTCTTTAATAATTCCTTGGGTTCCCCTACTGAAATAATTATATGTATAAAATTTATAATCATTTTCATTAATATCATCAAATGGGATAGAATATAATAATTGAGGGAATAAACTATGATAATTAAATTCATGAATATTAAAATATTTGGTAATTAAATTCGGAGGCATATATTCTCTAAATATATTTAAATTTCTTAAGTAAATAAAAGTTGAAGATAGTTCTGTAAATCTATCAAATTGTAAATAAGTATTTTCTTCTTCTTTATAAAATTTTTTAAGATGAAATAAAACTTTATTTTTAGCTCCTTTATAATATTGAGGAACAGGTAAAATAGATTCAACTTGATTATTTAAATACCATTTATTTGATTCAATATTATAAGCACATCTGACATGAAACCATTTAGATGCAGAATTTTCAATTGTTTCATTTAAATTTGGTGCTTTAAGAGTATTAGTAATAAAATTTGTATAATTCTCATCTATAATTAAAGTAATATCATCTGGGAATTTATATATATATTCCAACGGAATACAATAAACATCTAATAAATTCTTTTCTTCTGTTTTTACAAATGAAATAACCATAAAGTCTTTATAAATAATATTTACAAATTTATTTTCAAATTTATTTGGATTTGCAACAAATATCCAAAATTCCATAGTGACTCTAAAATGAATAGCAGGAGGAACATCATTAATTCTATTAAATTCATTTGAAACTTTAAATTTACTAATATCAACAAAATTAAAATCACATTGTATTTCATTATTTGTTTCCATTACATTCCAAAAACCATCTTTAGCAATAGGAAAGCATTTAGTACATTTTGAAACATTTTTTCTACAACTACTACAAGTCATTTTTGTACATTTGACACATTGAAATACTAATGAATTAGTATTACAACATCCATAACCTTCTCTACATGTTCTCAAATATGTATCTTCACATGTTCTATAATAATCTCTATTTCTATCTTCATCATCTCTCGGAACACACCCTGCATAATTATTTTCATTCTTTTTCCTATCAAAAGCCATACTATATGATGCAACATATAATTTATTCTCTTTAGACCATAATTGAATTTCAAGATTTGAAAATATTGGATAACTTATTGAATTATGATATTCATTTAATTTATTTGCCCAATCATCATGTTTTAAATGAAAAAAATATTTATCATTATTATTGTTAATGAAATAATACCTCAAATTATTGGGTTCATCGAAAAATTTTTTTTCAGACACTTCTATTGGAATGAATACTCTTTTTACTGAATGAGCAGGAACAAAATTTTGAGCACTTTCATCCGTTGTTGAAAGATCCATAGAGAGATCATTATATATTTTTTCACAATCAAACATCTCTGAATCTTCTTCTTCTTCATAACTCAAAATTTTATCTGTATTTGCATCTCCTCTATGAGCCTTAAAAAAATAAAATGTATCTGTGTTTGAAGGATTGACTAAATCAAATATTAAATAAAATTTATTATTAGGACAAATTTCTACATCCATTGTAAGCATTATTTTATAATAGTCTCCGTCTTTCTCACGTTTTGTACTACAAGTAGTTTTATATAAATCTTTTATATTTCTTTCATTTTTATTAATGTCAACATAATCTGAAGGAGGAGATGGAATTTGATTTCCATCATCTATTAAATTCATTGTATATTCTTCAGCTTCTTCTAAATTTATAAAATTTGAAAAATCAGTGAAAGATATACCTTCATCACATCTCTCTTTGAATCTTCTTCTTCTTGGACTATAAACTTCATAACAAAACTTTTTTGGCTCATATACAATTCCACTCCAAAAATCATTATATTGAATTGAACCATATCTATAATTAAAATTAAATCCATAAGTCTTTTCGTTATTTTCATAATCTTTTTCACTCCAATAATAATCTTTTGGACTAAAGTGATCAGGAGGACATATTAATTGAAAAGAACATTTAAAAAATGATATTATTAATATATAAATAAGAAACTGATATTTATTATCTTTCATTATTTTTATGATTTTTCAAAAAATTTGATTAATTACTATAATATTAAATAGAAGACATGTAATATAAATTATTTCAAAATATTTTAGGCTATTAACTATAAAAGAGTTATTTTAAAGTAATAAAGATTATTTAATTATATTTATATTATACTATTTTTATTTTTGTAGGATGCTGATAATTCTTTTTAAAAAACTTTACTTTAATAATAATATATTAATTAAAATTATTAAATATGAAAAAATATTGAAATATCTAATTCAATTATTTCAAAAAAATAAATTGCAAAAAATTTGTTGGAAATATTGGAAATAATTATTAAAATTAAAATATATTTTTTATTATATAACAATTTATTTGAACATCAAATTAAATATTTCTAAATAAATTAATGAATAATAAAAATAACATTGAAAATTTAACTTTTTCAAATTTTCCAATAAAAATATTTGTAAATATTAAAGAAAAATGTGTGAAAATTCATTTTTTTGAATTCATTTCAAATTTCTTATTTTTTCTAAATTCTATTCTAATAATCGATATAATATTTAATTACAAGAGAAATTTTTTATCATATCATTATCCAATTTATTTAATTAATCCAACATTTTATTATGAAACATTTTTAAATTATTTAGTTAAAAATTCATCTTTAAATTCAATTAATTCAAACATAGAATTAACAACTTTTGAAATGAATGAAACTAGATATGGAAATGATCAAATTTCATTAATAATAAAAAAATATTTTAAAATAAAAATTTATGAACCTTTAGTTTTTGATGAATTACTTTTAACAAGAATAATAATAATATTAATAATAATATTTTTATTTTTAATTCAATTAAGACCAAAAGAAAATAAAATTAATAACTTTATAAAAAAAATATGTAGTATTATTATTTATTTTATTTTTGAACCTTTTATAATTATTTTTTTCCTTATTTTTAATAGACCTATTATAGAAAAAATAGGAGATATTTATAAAGAAATTAAAAATACTTATTTATTAGATTTTGCATTAATGTTAATTTTTAATTGTATTTCTTATTTATATTATTCTTATTTTATTTTTTCATATGGATTTAATCATAATATTTATTTCTTTCATAATGGCTTTTTTCCTGTTATTTGGACTTTAAATTTTATGTCAAGTGTTTTAATTATTTTAAGATATAATATTTTAAATTCAATTATTTTTCAACTTTTTTGGAATTTACTTTTTTTACTTGAAACTTATCATCAATGGGAAAGTTTTTTTTACGATAATAAAAGAATAAAAATAAAAAAAATTTCAATATTTTTTAATTTATTATCTTTATCATTTTTATTTGTTAGATTTCTTTCTCTTTTTTTAATTTCTTCATTAGGTCAATATAAAATCTTTAAAATATTTGAATTATTGGAAATTTTTTTATTTAGTTTAGCTCTATATTACAGAATAAATAAAACAGAAAATATATTAAAAATATCAAAATATTCAGATAATTTACTTCATCAAAATAAAAAATTTTTTTTAGAATCAGTTGCATTTTTTCAATATTTAAATGAATTTTTTTTTGCTCAATCTCCAATAAGTAAAATAACAGAAAAATCAAAAGAAAAATTATTAAAAGATTATGAAAAAGATATAAAAACGCAATATTGTTCAAATAATAAAGATTTTGAATTTATTTGTGATGGAAATGAAAAATTAAAATCTTATTTAGATTTAGGTGCTCACAAAAATACAAAAGCTTTAACAAGTTTTTCTGCTCCTTCAGTTATTTCTGATTTTAGAAATATTACTTATGTTTTTAATTTATTAATTAATATTTTAGGACAATTTAGTAAAGTTATTAGAAATAGTCAAAATACTGATTTTTATTCTTATGCTAAAGAAATTATTGTTTATAATAAAGTTTTATTATTTTTTATTAAAGATGGAAAAGCTTTTAGATCTAGATTTTTATTAACTAAATATTTAGGTGATAAATATAAGAAAAAATTAAATTATATTTCTTCTTCTATTTTATCTTTTTTGTCATCTTATTTTAAACAATTTGAAAAAAGAGCTGAAGATAGTTCTATGATGTTTATTATTATTTTTCATCAATTAAATTTAAATTATTATCAAATTTTAAGTTCTTTTAAAGAAGTATTAAAAAGTTTTGATAATAATAATAAAAAAGAAATATTATATACTATTGATTTACAAAGTAATTTAATTGAACTTTCTTTAATTAATATTATGCAATTAAATGAAGTATATAGTGATTCTTTAAAAAATTATCAACCTGATAAAGAAAAATATAAATTATTAGAAGATTTAATATTTAATAATTCAATTGATAAAAGTTTTGATTATTTTGATATTAATTATTTAGATTCAATGATAGAAAAAAATACTTATTTTTTAATAATAATAGAACAAAGTAATTTAATAATAAAAAAAGTTCCTTTATTATTTGAATTAAAAACAGGAATTCCAACAAAAGAAATTTCAAATAAATCATTTGATATTCTTTTTCCAAAATTAATTAGGAAAAAAATAATAAAAAGAATAAAAAAATTATTAAATTCATATCAATCATTTAAATGTGATTCAATATTAGAAATGTCAAATAAATTAATAATAGGAATAAAATTTGTAATAAATAGATTACCAATATTAAATGGAAGTTTATATTTTTCATGTTCAATAGAAGAAAAAGATGAAACAGAAGAAAATAATTATATTATAATTGATAAAGAAGGCACTGTATTGAAATTTGGAATTTTTTTTAGAGATCATTTTGGTTTTTCAGATAATATTTTAAAAACAAATATTTTTTCTCTTTTCGGTATAAAAAAAATTAAAATTGAAAAAGGAAATTCAGGTGAATTAAAAATTTCAAGTAAAACATTAATTAAAAATATAAAAGAATACTTAAATAAATATGCTGAAAAAAAATTAGAAGAAAAGGAGAAAATAATACAAAAATTAAAAAATGATTTTTGTTCAGAAAAAAGAATAGAAGTATCATATAGATGTGAAAATACATATCCATCAAAAAAGAATGAAGAATTATATTTATTAATATTTTCTTTTATAACATTAAATGAGAAAATGATAAAAAAAAGAAAAATAGGAGAAACACAAGATCCTTTAATGACTCAAGGAATAGGATTTTCAAATTCAGTTTCAAGTGTAATGTCAATAAAAGAATTAAAAGATATAAATAATGAGAAATGGAATTTAACAAATAAAAAATCAGAAACTTTTAATAGAAAAGAAGGTACTTTAGAAAGATTAAGTTTTTTATATAATTTATTTTTAATTGTTTTAGCTCTTTTATTATGTATTTATATTAAATATATATCTAATAAGTTTTATAGTCAAAGAGTTGATTATGAAGAAATTAGACAATTACATTTTGAATTTTTAGAAGCTTTATTTTTTTCCATTAATGCTATTCAAATTAATGGAGATAAAACAATGGCTAATTCTTTAAATTATGAATACAATGAAATTTTTCCACAAATTAAATTAGAACTTTCTGATTTTTATTATAATTGTTTTTCTCAATTATCTGAAGATATTTTCGAAAGTTATCGAGAATTAAAAAATTTATATTCAAAATTTAATAAAAATAACTTTTTCTATTCTAAAACTCATTCAATGGAATTTCCTTTTTTTTTAGAAAATGGAGAACTTACATATAAAAGTTATATTAATTATTTTGAAATCCCTTTAAATAATTATTATTTAATTAGTAGAGAAAATTATTATTATATTAATATTTCTTGTATTTTTGGTGATTTTGATTCTATGACTTCTCAAAATGAATTATCTAAAAAATTAAGTTTTTTAGTTTCTAATGGAATTATTTTTGCACATCAAATAAGTGAAATAAATTATTATGATAAAGAAAATTTTAGAAGAGAATATAAAAAATATTTTTTATTTATTTATTTTATATATTTCGGTTTTTTATTTTGTAATTTAATTTCAATTGTTTTATTATTTTTCATAGTGAATATATCATCATTGAAAATAAAAGAATCGACAGGAAATATATTAAAAATAACATTGAAAGATAAAAAATATTTATTGGAAAAAATAAGATATGCTAAAAAAATAGTATATAATGAAATGAAGCCTTCAGAAGTTTTAAAAATATTAAAAAAAGATTCTCAACCCAAAAATTCAAAAAAAGGAGAAGAAGATAGAAGAAATAATAATGATGATGAAGATACATATTTATTAAATCCTTCAAAAATATCTCAAAATGTAAATTATTCTTTTAGAATTTATAGAAAAGTAATAGGAATATTAATAGGATTAAGTTCAATATTTATAATTTATACTGGAATAGCATTACCTATAATAATTGATTATCAAAAAAAATTTAATAGGAAAAAAACATCTTCTGAAGATAATGATGATTTAAGAGATAATTTATTAATTTATTATTCATATACAAGAGGATTAATATTATTAAATAGAACAATAGAAGATTTTAATATTCCTTTAAGTAATTATTCAATAGGAATTTTTTCTAATTTTTCAAATTTAAGGAAAAATATAAGAGAAGATAATAATAAAAGTGCAAATGAATATATGGATTTAGTAAATTCATTTAAAATATGTGAATTAATTTATAATGAATCAACTTATTCAAATAAAAAAGCTATTTTTGAAATATGTAATAATGATCCTATAATGTTAGATAGAGTTGGTAATATGATAAGTGGTTTTGTTAATGAATTAAGAATTGCTTATAATTCATTTATTAAAAGTGAAAGAAATATTAAAGATATTAAATTTTTTTTTCATTCAAGAACTTTTCAATACTTTACTCTTGTTTCTGAATTAATTTTTTTTAAATTGTTAACTACTGTTCAAATGTCTTATATTTTACCCGATTTTGAAAAAACTATTAATTCTTTATCTACTTTTCTTATTGCTATTTTTGTTATTATGGTCATTACTGAAATTTTTAATTATGTTTTAAGTGCTTTGTTTATTTTAAAAAAAATTTCACTTAGTGTTAAAAATTTTGATGTTATGAATAAATTTTTCGTTAAAGAAAAAAGTCAAATTAGTAATTCAATTAAAAAATAGATTTTGTATTTTTTTTAAAATGGTATATTTTTAAATTTATTATTAATTATTTTTAAATTTTATTTAAATTATTTTATAATATAATTTCCACAATTGATTTAAGAGTAAATACAACTTTTCTAAATTTATTTCTGAAATTTATATGAGTGTATAAGAAAAATAAATTTACATATATTTCTTCATTTTTTGAAATTAATAAATCATTACAATATCTGCTATTATTTTCAATAAAATTTTAAATAATTTTTCAGTATAAAAAAGTTTTATAGTTCTTCTTTATTTAGAGAGTTATTAATTTAAGAAAAAGAATAAATTTTTAGAGATTTAACTCTTAGGAAGTTTTCCAAGAATGGTTTTAAGAAAATATTTATTATTTTTTATTTATTTGTTTGGTCTTTAATATATTATTTAAACTTTTTCTCAATTAATTCATTTTTAATTTATCAAAAAATTTTATTATTATTATTAAACCTATTATATAATCTTCTTTATTATTATCTTCTTTATCATTATGTTTATTATTATTTACTCTTTATGATTATTATTTCTTTTATTATTATTATTGTTTTATTATTATTAAACTTAATCTTCTTTTATTTATTATAAACTGTCTGTTTTTTATATATTTAAAAATTATTAAAATTAATTAAACTTATAATTTTTCTTTATATATTTTTTTATTCAAATAATTGTTTTTATTGAAATTTATTCTAATTAATATAATAAAATATAATTATATATTAAATTCATTTTGAATTTTATTTTTAATAAAACGTCTATGAGGAAGTTCACTTTCTTTTCTAAAATAATATTTAGAATCATATAATTGTTTCAGATAATTTAAGTAATTAAACCAATAAGGTAAAATATTACAATTAATTAAAAAGTAAACAACAATAATAATATTTTCCAATATTAACAATCCTAAAACTTTATAAAACCATTCAGTTCCAGTATTAAATTTTTCAGAAAACATTATAATTCCTGAATTAACAACTAAACCAACAAACATTAATCCTTTCATTAAAGTATTATAAATTTCAATTCCATTAGATTTATCAATGATATTAACTCTTTCAAATTTAAATTTTTTTGCTAAATCAGTTTGAGAATATAACCAAATAACAATAAAAATTCCAAAAGGAGTTAAAGAAGCTGAAGCAGAAAATAAACAAATATAACCAAATAAAATTAATATTTTATTATATTCATATAACATAGGATCACTTTCTGTAATAATTTTTTGATTATTTAAAGAATGAATAGGATAATCTAATATTACATTTGGATTTTCTTTCTTTAATGATTTTTTTTTAAAACAATTTAATATGATTGGTACTCCAACATCAAACCAAACTGTTAAAAATTCAATAAATATAAGAGTATATACTAATGTTGATAATTCTATTACACAACTTCCACCTGAACATTTATTATATTCTTCGTTTTCTAAATTTGGTTTTACAAAAGCAATAAAAAATGCTCCTGAATAATTATTAATAAATTCAAATATTATTAATTTAATGATTTTATCCTTTGTTGCTTGATATTCCTTTTCATAATTTTCCCATTTGTTTAAACATTTAGCAAAATATTTATATAATAAACCTATTGTTTTTATACTTATTGCATTTATTGCTGCAAATAATGAAGTAATAATTATTTCAAAAGAACTAAATTTAACAAAAAAAAAATCTATATCTTTTTTATCAAATTCTTTTTTTTTCTTATTTAAATATTTTTGTTTTTCATATAAAATAGAATATGATATTAAAACTGTTATAAATCCCATAATAAATAAAATTAAATAAGAAAATAATCTTTTTAAAATTCGATTAGAAGGTTTTGAATATTGAATTTTTTCGCCTAAAATAAAATATTGTTGTAATTCAGGAATAAAAGTTTCTTGAGTTGATTCATATTGTTTATAATTATCAGTTCCCCATAAAAAAGAGTAAAATTTTTCTTTTTGTCTCCAACTTTTTATAAATAAAGTAGACCAAAATGTTATTATTATACAAAAAATTATTCTATAAATATGTTCATATTTTATTAAAGGGAAATATTTTGTAATTTCAACTTCTCCATTTAAAAAAAAAAATATTAATCCTATTATTGATGGTATTATTAACCAATTTAAATAATGATTTAAATATAAAAAATAAAATGCTACTTTTTCGCCATGATAATTTCTTATTAAATTTATTGTATATTTAATATTTTTTTTTTTTAAAATATTAAATGTTTTTTTTCTTAGATTTTTCAATTCAATATTTCCTCCATATGATATATAATTTCTTTTATGAATTCTATTGATTAAAATTTTTTGTCTTTTAAAATATTCAAAATTAATTAATTTTTCAAGAGAATTATTAATTAAAAGTAATTTATCAATATTTCTAAATTTACTACATTTAAAGCAATTTTCTTCATTTAAAATATTATCACATTCATGATAAAGATCATTTTTTTCATATCTTCTAAATTTCATATCATGTTCAAAATCATAAATTTTATAAGGTGGGAAATATAAAGGAGATTGTTCATTTAAATTTTCAAATTGAATAGATTTAATTGTTTCATTTTCTTTTTCATTCATTAATAATTCAGAATTAATTGAATTTTTACTTATAAAATTAGAAGAAATGCTATTATCATTTATTTTATTATATTTAAATAATTCATATTTATAAGCATATGGTTTTAATTGAAGTTCATATTGTAATTTTTCAGCAAGGAAAGAATATGTTTGTTCATTTCCATAAATATATAATTCAATTGTATTTCCTTCAAATTCTAATTTTAAATCTAATTTTGTATAATAATTGATTATTGAACAAAATAATATTAAAAAATCTTCATATAAAAACTCAAAATAAACTTCTGGATTTGATTTATCAATTGATTTTAAAAAGTTTAATCCTTCATTATAATATTCTATATTTGTCTGTTTTAATTTTTGGGATATTTTCAAAGCATATTTTTTTAATAGTTTTCTTATTAAACTTTCATTCACTAAATCAATTTTATTAAATAAATTCATAAAAATTGTTATTATATCAATTGTATGTTGATTTACTGTTTTAAAATCATGTTTATTTTTTTTTTTAATATCTAAATTAAATTGTTTTTCTTTTTCAACAACTTCTATTCTAGAAGATTCAAATAAAAAATTATTATTCTCTAAATTATAATCTTCATTTTTTTCATCAAAACTATAATCAATACCGTTAATATCTATTTTTTTTCCTCTATTTTTTTTTTTATTATTTGTATTAAATATATTAGTATTAATTTCTTTATCATTTTTATTTGTCTCTAAATTATAATTATATATTAATGTTTCTTTATCTTTTGTTTCTTTTTTATTATATTTTTTATTAAAATAACTTGAAGGATTTAAAATTAATACTTCATATGGTTCATCTTCTAATGGAGGTTTTCCATTTAATAATTGTTCTATTGAATTATATCTTAATAATATTTTATCTACTATTGAATCAGATGAACTATTTATTAATTTATTATATAATAAATTTTTACACTGTTCCTTCTGAAAAAAATTTATCAATACATACTGTTTTTCTTAAATCATTATCATTTTTTTTTTCATCCATTAATTAAAAAAAGATAAAATTAAATAATATATTATTTTATGAAAATAAAAGAAAAAAATTAAAATTATAAATCAGAAAATTTTTAAAAAATCAATGTTTATATTATATAAATTTATCTTCTTTTTTTATTTTTTTCTTTTTAGGTTTTTCTTTTTTTTCATCTTTACTTTCAATATCAACAATTCTTATATAATATTTAATAATATAAGAATAATTTCTACTTTAAAATAAAATCTCGTTCATCAATAGTTATTACTTCATCTTCATCTTCATTTTCTTTTTTATTTTTATTTTCATTTTATTTCTATAAAAGTCAGAAAAAAATGAAAGAACAATTTCTCTTTCAGTTTATTTTTTATTTCAAATGTTGAATTCATTTCATTACACTTCTAATTCATTTCTTTTATTTTATCAAAATTTGTATTGTTACTTATTTTTGTTTAAAACAATTAAAATTAATAATTTTCAATATATTTAAATTGAAAATTAATTAATATTTTTGGATAATATCATAAATTATTAATAAATAAATGACATTAAACAAAGAAAAAGAAAGTTATAATATAGTTTCATATGAAGAAATAGAACAAATCTTTATTCAATGTGAAAAAAATTTACAATTGAATAAAGAAATTAGTATAGGACAAAATAAAGTTAAATCGAACTATAAAATTAAATTACCTGTTATTAATTATAAGAAGTCAAAAAATAAAATAAAAGATATTTTAAAAAGAAAAATAAAAAAAATATCTGTGTCGTGGTGACTGTAAATGTAAATTAAATGAAGTAGATTTTATTATATTATAACATTAATTACTTTTTACTTCTTTAATAATATTTAGATTTTTTAGATAAATTAACTATCAAGTTTTATAAATATTTGAAATTTTAACTTGATCAGTTAAATAGCTTTTATTTATTTATTTAAATAGGTTGTAAAAGATTCTTATTATATTAAAAAAATTATTAAAAAAAATTTTTATTTTTTTTTTAAATATAAAAAAATGAAAAATTTTAGTTTAGAAAAATCAAAAACTTTTCATTTTACACAACAAAAACCAAAAGTTTTAAAAATACAATATCAAAATACAAAAAGTATTGAAAGTCGAAATTTGTTAAATGAAGAATTAAATAAATTTTCTTATATTTCTTCAAAAAATGAATCAAGAGAAAATTCAATAAATAAAAGTGGAGTAAATTTAACAATAAATGAAATGAATGATCCTGTTAAATTACATTTAGAGAAAAAAGAGAATAAATTTAAAATAAGTGAAATTGAAAAAGAAAGAAGAAAAATTCCAAATTCAATATTTGCAAGATTTAAAAGAGAATTTAATAAAACATTTAATCAAACAATAAAAGAAACAAAAACAAGTTTTAGTTATACAAAAAGAAAACATAGAAAAAAAAAAATATTACCATTTATATTAAAAGATTCAACGAATAAAGAATCTGAAACATTTTTAACAACAGAATCAAATATATTAGATAAAAAAAAAGAAGAAGAAATACTAAAAGAGAAAATTTTAGAAAATCAAAAATTATTAAATAATAAAAAAGAAGAATCAATAAATGAGAAACAAATAACATTTTCAGAGCCATCAATAATAAAAAAAAAAAATAATTCACATATAAGATTTCGTTATTTTAAAAAGTATACAAAAGAAAAAAATATTTTAGATAAAAAGTGGAAAATAAAATATGGATTATATTCTTCTTCTTTTAAACCTTTAACATCAATAAACCAAAATATAACATATCAATCAAATTCAATAAAAGATAATATAAGATTATTTTTAGATGTTTTCCAACAATATAAAATGTATTGTTTATCACAAAAAATAATGTTATCTGCTTTTAGAAATAAAGAATTAAATTATCAAATACATATTAATCAATTATTAGAAGAAACTTCATCATTATTAAATTTAATTCCAAATATTTTATTAAAAGATTATTATGAATATAAAGAAAGATTTATTTCAAATGAAGAACCAAATGAAGATGATTTTAAAGAAAAAAATATTGAAGATGAATCAAATTGTTTAATAGAAAATGCTAAATTAATAAATAAAGTTGTTGACTTTTTAAAACCTTGTTTTAATGTTTATATTTATTTAGTTGATAAAGATGAAACAGAAATGGTAATTCCTTCTAAACAATTTAATTTATTAATTTCTATTTTTGAAAAATGTAGAGTTTATATTGGTGAATTATTATTAAGTGGAAAAAATTCTATGAAAGATTTAATATTTGATAGAAATTTAATTAAAAAATATGCTCCTAATCTTATTAAAAACTTTGTTGATAATAATCCAGAAGAAAAAATTAAAGTTAATATTTTTGAAAAAATTACTCAGGATTTAAAATTTAAACAAAATGATGAAGCTCAAAAAAAAACTAGAATTACTTTAGCTTTAAATCCTGAAAAATTAATTGAAAAAAAAAGAGTTAATGATTATAGAGAAAAAATGGCAATGATGACAATAGGAGGAAAAGCTGGTCCTATGAGTTTAATTAATTCTAATTTAATGATGAGAATGCTTAAATATGTTAATAAGGATATAAGAGAAAAAATTATTTCTTTGCAAACTATTGAAAGATATCAAAAACAAAATAATTAATCAATTATAGTTCTTTTAAATATTTTATTTTATTTTATAAAGTTAACTTAATATTTTTATTTATTTATAAAAATAATTATTAAACAAAAAATAAAACTTACAAAAACTTAAAAAATTTAAAAATTATAAATTATTTTTTTTTAAATAAAAAAATTATTTTTCTTCAAGAGGATTCCAAAAATCAGGTAATTGATTAGTATTTCTTGGAGGAGCAAATCCTAAAATTTTTTGAATGATAGGTCTAAAAGAGACATTACATAAAATATATAAGAACATAAAAGCACAATCAGTTAAATCATTACTTAAAATTCCTCTATGACTCATTGCAGTAATTAATCTAAAAGGAATAAAAGGTAATTTTGCAACAACAATTCCTTGAAATAATCCATTAAATAAAGAAATAAAAAAAATTGTAAATAAACCTATAATAAACATTGAAACCATTTTTGTTAACATCATTGTAAAATTTAAATATTTTAAATCATTTTCTTGTTTTTTTATTTTTTTATCTAATTGCTTATTTTTACCTTTTATATTTTCTTTATTTGATTCTATCTTCTTTTTTAATGAATCAATTTGCTTTTTTGTTTCTTTATATTTCTTTGTTCTATATATAAACATCCATGTTAAAAATTCTGCAAATAAATTTGTGAAAATTGCTAAAAATATTATTTTTAAACAATCATTTGGATTTACTTGGTTTTTTACATTTACTTGTGACATTTGAATAAAATTTAATTTAATAATTAAAAAAAATTATAATTGAAACAATATTTAATCAAATTATGGTTGAACAGAAATAATATAAATCAATCTATAAAGATATTAAATACATTAAAACCAAAATGATTTATATAATCTTGGTCCTGAAATTAAATTTTTTTCTGATTTGAAAAAAGATTTTAATATATTAGAACATTTTATTGAAAAAGATAGAAAAAATAGAATTCCATTTTTAGGAGGATATTCAACAGGAAAATCCTCATTATTAAATTGTTTAATAGGAAAAGATATTTTACCAACTGAAGTAATATTACAATTAATACAGGAATAATAATAAGAAATAATGAACAAGGAAAATATATTTTGTATAAAACTAAATTTATTAAAAAAGGTGATTATTAATTTTTTATAGAAGATAATATTATTATAGTATTACAAGAAAATAATTATGAAATTATTAATATATTTTTAATAGAAGAAACTAAAAAAAATATAGATAAATCTGAAGATCTTTTTTTATTTTATCTGTTTTATTTTTTAAAAATATTGATTCAAATATTAAAAATAAAATTGAATTAATTGATTTTCCAGAATTGTTTCTTTAAAAATTAAAGCATTAAATTTCTCAGGATATTTTTTTTTTCTATTTCAGGCTTATTTTTTTAATTTCTTTTTCAATTTTTTCTCTATCACTCAAAGTTAATTCTTTAACTTTTTCATAATATTAATCATAAGATTTTTGAGAAGGAATTTTATAAGGTTTAAAATATCTTATAATTTCAACTTTTTTTCTTTCTTCAGTTATAGGAAAAGGATTTTGATTAAATTCTATTTTTTGAATTATCTTTCCAATATTTAATATTATTTTCATTTACATTAAATAAATTAGAAGTAGATAAACTTTTAATTTGTTTTTCTGAAATTTGATTTGAAGAATCCCAAATTTTACCATCAATACTTAAAAAGTTCTTGAATCACAATCTTCAATTATTTTTTTTCTTTTAAAGGAATTACTTTATTCTCTTAATTCATGTGAAACTTCAAATAAAGTTTGTTTCAATTCTGGTTTTTTTTATTATTAATATCTATCGAATTATCCCTTTTTTTTGTTTTAATTCTAAAATATCAGGATTAAGAAAATTTTTTATATATTTTTTTGATTCTATTATATTAGGTAAAATTACATCATCTGAGCAATTTCTGTTTTTCTTTTATATTCTTTTTTTTAATTTTTTTTAAAGTAAAAAATTTTCCCATTCTTTTTGTCTAAACCTCTTAATTTTAAATCTATAGTATTCATTATTTAAATTTAAAGTATTATCTCCAAAAGATAAAAGAACACGAGGCTCTTTTTTGGTATTTTATATTCAAATTTTATAGATATATCAGTTTCATTTGATAAATAATTACTTTTTAATTTTTCCTTTAATGAATTTTCTAAAAACATTTTTTTATATTTGACTTTTTAATTTTTTATTATTTTATCCAAAAAATAAAAATTTAAAATTAAATAAAAATAAAAAAAAAATTCTTTTAACCATTTTATTTAATTAAATGAGGATTGGGCCTAATCCCCAAGCC
>JAEEGK010005755.1_pt1 | contig 29954 bp, 21 predicted proteins | sample 8958771 | NCBI WGS metagenome assembly JAEEGK01 (sample SAMN16246547, study PRJNA631951) | gut metagenome | biome: gut microbiome; feature: rumen; material: SC-attached | host: Bos | place: Iran: Karaj | collected 2018-10 | reverse complement strand
CTTTTCTTTCTTTTTGATTACCATAATAAGATAAAATTTTAAATGAAGGACACCATTTTTTAAATTCAATTTCCCAATTTACAATAATAGTAGTTGGTACAATAATTAAATGAGGACCCCAATTTCCTCTATTAGCAGCTAAATAAGAAAATAATGCAATTGTTTGAATAGTTTTTCCTAATCCCATTTCATCAGCCAAAATACCATTTATATGATTATCATGTAATGCTACTAACCAATGTAATCCTATTAATTGATATTCTCTTAATATATTATTTAATAAAAATGGTTGTTTTAAATTTATATGAATGTCTTTTAATTCATTTCCTTTTGGTTGAAGTGTTTCTGCAAATTTTGCTTTTTTTGTTAAAATATTCTCATCAAATGTATTATCTTCAGATAAACTATATGTTCCATCTTTATTTTTTTTACATATTATATTTAATTCATCATCTTTTCCAAGTGAAATATTATCTGTTAATATATTTTGATCATTTAATGATATATTTGATGATTGTTCATTTAATTTTTTATTTACTCCTGGTCCTAAATAATTTGCTACTTTTGCTGATATTTTTTCTAATCTTCCTATAAAACCTATTAAACGATTTTGTTGTTGGAGTAATTTTTCTTTATTTAATTGAATATTGTAATTATAATGAGTTAATTTTTCTATTTTTTGCCAATAATTTTTTATTGAACGTGATATATTTACATATTTTTTTTGTAAATTATGTTCCTGTTTTTTTAAATTTTTTTCTTTTTCTATATGTTTTGTTTCTAAATATTTTTTAGCTGCTTTTGTTAATCCTGAACCTAATTTTTTTTTATTTTTTCTTTCTTTTTCAAAATCACTTTGCATCCATTTCATTTCACTTAATAAATAATCCCAATGTGTTTTATTTTTCTCTGGTTCTTTTTTTAATTTTGAAAAAATATTTCTTTCTTGATTTGATATAAAATTTTTGCGGTATTTATCTTTTTGTTTAATTAGTCTTTTTTTATTTTCTCTTACTATTTTCATAATAAATTTTTCCATAGTAACATCGGAATGTTTTCCTATTAAAAGATTCATTTCTTTTTTATTTTGAACATTTCTTAATGATGATGTGTTTAATGTTCCATTTAATATTTTTTCTACTATTGTTTCATTTGAAATTTGAGTCACTCTATTTTATATTAATTATATATTTTTTAAGAGAAAAAATTAATTTTTTTAATTCTTACTTTTTCTTCAAGGAGAATCCTTTTCTTGGATGAGAGTCATCAATTTTGTCATTTTTTCGAATATTTAAGTGTTTTTTTATCTTTGATGGTTGACCTTTTGCCATTTTTTTTAATGATATTAATTTTAATATAAAAATTAATTATTAAATATAACATTTATACTGTTTTTTTATTAGTAATATTAAAATTTGTCGATTTTGGTTTTTTAATTTTAGAGTATTTTTTATAAATTTTCTTTAATAATTAAAAATATAAGATTTGACATTTCTTTTAATTTAGAATATTATATAATTTTTTTTTAAATTATTTTATATTCCTTTTATATTTTTTTAATATTAAAATAATAAGATATGAAATTTTTAAAATATGAAAATATACAAAGAAATAAAATATCAAATTACATTAAATTTAAAGATTTAATATTATAATGACATAATCATTTTTTTATAGTTGCAGTTTTTCTTTTTGCCATTGATCTTTTTTTAACTTCTTCTTCACTCGAACTTTTAGAATCATCTGAATTTGCATCTGAATTTTGAATTGACTTTAATTCTTTTTTTTCATTCATTTCTTTTTCTTTTTTATTTTTCATTTGTATTTCTGTTCTTTCTTTTAATATTTGAGATTCTTTTATTCTTTCATTATCTTCTTCTTCACTTTTTATAACTGGTTCTGTATTATGAATTCCACATATTTTATCTACAAAATCTAATTCTTTTTTTTCTAAACAAAAAGGTTTTTTTATATTTATTAATTCATCTATTTCTTTTTCCATTTTTTCATAAAATTTTTTTACTTTTTCATTTATGTCATTATTTACTTTAAATACTATTATATTTTTTGTTATTGAAGTCCAATTTTTTTCTTTTTCATTAATCATATTAAAATAATTTTTAAATTGCAAAAAACCCATTTTTTTTCTTGATTGAGTAAAATTAGTATATAAATCAGTTAAAATATTATTTAATTCTCCACTTATTATTCTCGAATTTAAATTATATTCATTTATTAACATATCAATTCCTTCATTATTATTTTTTGAATAAGTTTCTTTTAATTTATGAATTATATTATTATATAAATTTGCTAGTTCTTCTAATTTTGAAATTAATTTTGCTCTATAATGATCATTATCAATAGCATTTTCATTATTATAAAATTGTCTATAATAATCTTCATTAGTATGAATATTTTGTTCAATATCTGTTTGTACAATCATAATATATAATTTTATATTTTCTTCTAAATTAAAAGGATCAATTTTAATAGTTAAATGATTATTATGTTTTGGTAATTTTTTACAATCTTCACATAAAAAATCTTGACAATTCCTACAAAAAAAATGTAATGTTTTCTTATTACAATTATTACAAAAATAATTTGGACTATCATCATTATTATTATTAACACTATTAAAACCTGATAATGCTTTATTATTTCTTGAACTTATAGCATAACTTTTAGAAGAATTTAAAATAGTATCAATTTTATTTTCTTTAATAACTTTTTTTTTAGTTGGATTATTAATATATCTATTGCCAATATAACCATTTGTATATAAATTTGTATTTAAAAGTGGTTCACCAAAAAATTCATTTTTATAATCATCTTTTTCACCTGGAATTCTTATAGGCATCATTAATTTTAATGTTATATTTTCTCTTTTTGGGAAAAAATTTCCTAATTGTTCATTTTCTTTTCTAAATAAATCTCTATTTAAATAAAAACAATGTAATCCTTTATTTGCACCATATATTTTTCTCATTGCTTTATTTTTAATTTCTCCTATTGTTTTATATGGTTCACAATCTAATGTTACTTTTTGATTTCCATATTCAAAAGTTACTTTTATTCTATTATATATTTTATTTATTTCTTCTGACATTATTATTTCAATATTTTTAATTACCCTTTTAAAAATATGAAAATTACATTATTTAAATATAATTTATTTTTGATTTAAAAAAAAATATAATTAAATTATGAACGTTCAACAAAATAATAGTCTTATTCTTTTAGCAAAAGCAAAATTTTTGAAATTTGCAAAAAATAATCCTGAAAAAATGACATTAATAGAATTTAAAAATTTTTTAAATGATTTTTTTAAAGATGAAAAGGAGGTTTTAGAAAAAATTGATGCAGAAACAATGTTTAAAGAATTTTCAAAAGAAAATTCAGATTCTTTAACAGAAACAGAATTCAGAGAAGCATATAAAGATTTAAAAATAAGTCGAGCAAGAACAAATGATAATATTGATTTTTTGAATAATTAAATTTAAAAAATTTAAAAAAAAAATTTTGTTTTATTTTAATAATAATAATAATTAAAATAAAATATGTTTTATTTTTTAAATAAAATTAAAAAAAATTAATTAATTATATAATGTCTTATAACTTATCCTCATTATCAAAATCATATGAATTAAAAAAAGCTCAAAAGCAATTAATGTTAGCAATAAAACCAGACCACAAAAAAATATTAGATAGATGTAAATAAAAAAAAACTAATCTAAACAAAAAAAAAATTAATTTTTTATAGATTATGAAAACGATTATAATTTAGAAAACCAAGCATTAGTAACAGGTTTTGGTAAAATGATAAAAGCTCAAAATCAAACAAATCCAAAATATTCCTTTGGAAAAGAAAGAAGAATATTACCACCAATAGATTCAGAAAACGAAAAAAACAATTTTAGAAAATCTCATAATAGAAATAAAATAAATTCTTTATATGAATCAATAGGAAAATTAAATAGAAACACAGGATATGATTCACAAGGAAATGCAACAACTGATTATTATTATACAAATCCACCAACTCAACTTTATAAATTTTCAAAAAGTCCTTGTTGGGAATTTTCAAAAAGTCCAAGATCAAAAGATATAAAAGGAAAATATGCATATTATGATATACCATATAATAAAAATAATGATAGTGAAAAAATAAAAAAAAATTGGAATAATCATATTATTGGAGGTGATATTGGATGTGATGATAGAATGAAAGTTATTCAAATTGATAGAATTCCTGAACCTGGTCCTGGAAGATATAATCCAAGAGATATTTATTTTAAATATTATGGTAATAATTCTTCTGGTTATATGAGACCAAAAGGTAATTTTAGTTTAAATAGAAAAAGTGCTTGTAATGAAAATGTTAGTCCTGGAACTTATGAAATTAGAGATAAGTCTAATTTATATAAGTTTAGTAATAGTCCTAAATTTAAATTTGGGAATGAAGAAAGAAATGGTAATAATAAATTTAATAGCTTTAATATTGGAGATAGATATTTACAATATTCTGCTTTTGGAGAACAAATTATGACTCAGAAAGATTCCAGACCACAGTTTTCTTTTGGGAAAGAAGATAGGTTTGGGAAAGGATTGTTTTAAGTTTTTTTTTTTTAATTTTTTTTAATTTTTTTTGGGTTTTTTGTCTTTTTTTTATAAATTTCTGAAGGAAGGTTTTATTTATTTAAAATAATATAGAAATATATTAAGAAATAAAATAAATTTATTAGGAATTATTTATGTTAATATATATTGCTTTTTTTGTTTTATAAGAATAAAATAATATTAATATGTTTTAAGAATAAATTTTTAATTATAATTTATTTTTAAGACAACAAATTAGTTAATTAATAATCTTAATAATTTATAAGAAATAAAAAATATTAATTTTGCCATTTTTTTATATAAATTATATATTATTTTTATAAAATATAAGCTAAAAATATAATTTCAAAATTATTATTAAAAATATCAAATAACAATTTTTTTAAAAATATTTTTTATTTTACTTAAAATTATTTAGTATTTTGAAATTTGAATGATATACTTGAAACTTCTATTTAATTATATAATAAATAAAAAATTATAAAAAATTTTAAAATAAAAAATATTTTTAAAAATTATTGGTATTTGATATATTATTATTATCTCTTAAATTAAATCCAGGATTATTCATTTGATTAATATTATTCATTTGATTTAATTGATTCATTTGATTCAATTGACTCATTTGAGGTTGTTGAAAATTAAAAAAAGTGTTATTCATATTTTGATTAAAATTAAAGGGATTAGATGTTTGATTCATATTCATGTTGTTTATGTTATTAATATTATTCAAATTGTTTATATTATTCAAATTGTTTATATTATTCAAATTGTTTATATTATTCAAATTGTTTATATTATTCAAATTGTTTATATTATTCATATTATTTATACTATTCATATTGTTTATATTATTCATTTTCATTAACATTTGCCTTCTATTTTGAACATATTGAAGAAATTGTAATAATATATAATATATTTGAATTGGACTAAATATTATAGGTGTATCAATATCACTAATAAATAATGATGGTAAATTTTTATTTTCTATATTTATACTCAAAAATTGAAATAATTCATTTGAAGATTTATGAGCTAATATTTTTCCTTCATTATTTAATATTACCCAACCTCTTCTATTTAAATTATTAACAACTAAATTTAATAAATATTCCTTTTGAATAAATTGTTGCTGATGGTTAATATTTCTATTTCCTTGATTTTGAAAATAATTATTTTGCATTCCTTGCATAAACATATTTTGATTCATTAAATTATTATTATTATTATTATTTAGTATATTATTTATATTATTATTTGAATTTGGAAAATTATTTTTATTACTTTTCTTTTTTTTAAGTGGATTTTTTTTTTTTTGCTTTTTATTTTCTTCAAACTCTTTTTCTAATGGATTATTTATTATATTTTCTTCATTTTCTTGATTTTTGAATAATTGATTTATATCATTTAAATTATTATCATCATTAACTTCAAAATTGAAATTTGGTTTTTGTTCATCATCATTTTGATTAAAAAACTCATCTTTTGATAAATTATTCATAGGATTAATTTGATCAAAATTAATCTCATTATTTTCTTGTTTATCATCTATATCTTCTTTTTCATTTATATTTTTATTAAAATTCATTTCTTTAAATTGAGTATATTCATTTTCTTTTTCATTAAAAATTTTATTTTTTTCTATTTTTTTTGGTATATCATCCATATAATCAATATCTTTAGGAATAATTCTTTCTGAATCTTTTATATCACCATTTATTCCAATTTCTTTCATTTTTGAAACAATTTTATTCATTTCATTTTTATTACTATTATTATTATTATTATTAGTATTATTATTATTATTATTACTATTTAATAATTGTCCTAAATTTTTAATTTCTTTTTCTTTTTTTTGATTATTTTTCTCCTTTTTTTCATTTTCTATATTTGAATCTTTCTTTGAATTTCTTTTATTATTTTTATTATTTAAATTTTTTTTATCTTTTTTTTTATCTTTATCATTTTTTGTACCTTTGACTCTTAAATAAAATTGATATCTTGGAAAGAGATTTTCTTTATTTAATTTATAATCATAAAAACAATCATTTTTATTAAATTTTTTATTCCAAATAACTAAATCAGGAATAGTAGATTTATGACTTATAATTGAATTTGCATCATTATTAGTTGCTTTATATAATTCACTCATAGGATCAACTAATTTAAATTTATCAAGTGATGATTGAATAAATTCATCAAGTTTCTTGAAATCATGAAATCTTTTGACTTCAACTTTTCTTTTAAATTCATTATTGTTTTGTTCTTTTTTCATATTTAATAGAAATAAATATATATTTTTTTTGATATTTATTTTATATTTATAATTAAATTATAAAATTTATATAAAAATAATATTTAAAATATTTTTTTTATGCTAATCCTTGATTTGAGATAAAAAAATTATTATTTGAATTTTCAAATTCACCTAATCTATCTTTTAATTCCATTGTTTTAATTTTTTGTTCTGATAAAACTTCATTAAAATGACCAATTTTCCAAATCATTTCTTCTAATTTACTTTCTAGAATTCCGTTTTCTTTATTTAAATTTAAACTAGATTCGGTATTTGAAGATATTGAATTTTTTAAATAGATATTTTCTAATAAAACTTGTTTTAATATTTTTGCTTTTTTATCTATTTCATCAGATATTGGTGTTGGATCAAAATATTTTTTGAAATTTAAAAATTGTTCGAATTTATTTTTATCTTTTGTTTTAATTATTTCAAATAAAATATCATACTCTCTTTTTAAATGTTCAGGAATCTCGATTTTTGGTTTTTCTATTTCTTTAATAATATTTTGATTATTTTTTTGTTCTACATTATTAACTATTATTTCTTCTTGTTTTGGAATTTGTATAATTTTATTTTCTTTAGTTGATATTTCTTCTTCTTCTTTTTTTTTTTCTTTATTTTCAACATTCATTAAATCTTCATTATGATTATTTAAATTTTCCATTTTTGAATCTTCTGAATTATCATCTTTTTGATTTATTATAATTTGATTTTCTTCTTTTTTTTCAAATTTATTAGTATTAATATTATTATTTTCTTGCATAATATTTTTTTTTATTTTTAAAGAAGTTTTTAAATTGCGCCTTATTCTATGTCTATTTTTTTCACTGAAATTATTTTGTTCATTTTTTTCTTGTCCAGAAATTTTATTAATTAATTCTATTCCTTTTTCTATATTATTTTCAGCATTTTTTAATATTTCAATTAATTTCTATAATCAATAAAAAATAAATATTCTTACTTCAGAAGTCAAAGATGGATAAAGAAATTTCATTTTTTCTTCTGAATTTTCCTCCTTTAAAACATTATTTATTTTAATTTCTTCATTAAATCCCATTTTCATTTTTTTCTTGAAAAAAACATTTCCATTATCTCCAATATCAAATTTCTCATTATTCGAATTACAATTTTCCATTAATTAAACCTAAACTAAAAAAAAAATAAAAAAAACCTTTTTAAATCAAAAAAAAAAAATATATAAAAAAAAAGTTAAAAAAAAAAAAAAAAAAAAAAAAAAAAAAAAAAAAAAAAAAAAAAAAAAAAAAAAAAAAGAAAAAGAAAATAAAAAAAAAAAAAAATTAGAAGAAGAAAACAAAAAGAAAAAAAAATTACAAGAAGAAGAAAATAAGAAAAAAAAAGAATCAGAAGAAAGAAAAAAAAAATTTTCAGAAATAGAGAATCATTATAATAAAATAAAAAAAAATAAAGAAGAAAATTTAAAAACAGAAAAAAAAGAAACATATAATAGAGAAATTCCAATGACTTCAACAAATTACAATAAAAAATCATATACAAATTATATGAATAATGAAAGAGAACCTGTAATGTTTGAAGAATTATCAAATAAAAATGATAGATCTTTTGATTCTGGAAATACTTATCAAAAACCAGTAAAAAATACTTTATATACTACACACAATAATAATGGAGGAAGAAGTTCAACAAATTTAATTTATACTAAAAAAGGAATGAGAGGAAGATCAAATGAAAAAGTTAACGCTAATGGTAATAATAATAATAATAATTATAATAATGTTAATATAAATAATAATAATTTTAGTAATAATATTTATAATTTTCAAGATATTTCTAATGGATATATGACAAATACTAATAATGTAAATAATATATATAATAATTCTATTAATTCTACTTTGAATTCTTCTTATCAAGATATTGGATATAGAAAACAATCTCAAGTATATTGTAAAAGTCCTACTAGATACAGTAGGCAAACAAATACTTTATTAGAAAATAGAAGTTATGGTTCACCAAAAAATATAAATAGATATAATAATAATTTAAATAATATAAATCCATATGATTATTTCGAAAATAACAGAATTAAACCTAGTCTAACCTCAATGAATAGTATGACTAATATTCATAATTATATAAATATGAATGGAATGGGAAATTCTTTAACTTATAAGAATAATTCTTCTTATAATAATTCAATGACATATAATAATAATTCAATGTCATCATATAATAATAATTATAATAATCATTATTATTATCCTCAACCTAGTTTTTCAATTAATTTAGAAGATTTAATGATTTTAGAAGAAAAGTTATCAGAAATTCTAAATGCATTATCAACAAATAAAGTAATGTATAATGAATGTTTTGAGTGGTGGAATTATTATTATAATTGCTCTTTATTCAGAACTATAGAAAAAGCTTTTAAAGGAGAAGATTCAGGAATTGTTCAATCAAGTATTAAATATGAATTATTAACAATTATGTTATGCTATGATGTTTCATTTGATAATAATCTTCTAGATAAAGTTTTCATAATGATAAAAGCACTATTAAATTTAAATCATAAAAACTTATTAATAATATGTGAATATATTCTAAGTAAAATATCAAATGAAAGTTTAGGAAATGTTTGGGTGTATAAATTAAAAAATTTAGTATCATCATTAAAAAATTCAACAGAAGAAATTGATTATTTATCATTTAATGGTCATTCATTAAGTTCAATAGATAAAATAAAATGTAATACAAATTATATATCAAATGATATAAGAATTATACTAAAAAATTATCCAATGACTCAATTAACAGATAATTTAGTTTCATTATATAAGACAATAAATGACAAAAGTTACGAAGATATAAATAAATTTTTTAGAGAATATATAATGAGAGTAGAAAATCCAAATGCAAGTGTTTTAGCTTCAGTAGTTTTAAGAGAAAATTCGAATTTTTATCCAGTAGAACCTCCATATTTAAAGACAAAAAATTTAAAGAATTATACTTTAGTTTTAGATTTAGATGAAACAATAATTCATTTTAAAGTAAATCCAAACAATGATACAGAAGGAGTTTTAAGAGTAAGACCAGGAATATTTGAATTTTTAGAAACTTTAGGAAAATATTATGAAATTATAGTTTTTACAGCTGCAACACAAGATTATGCAGATTTATTAATAGATGCCATTGAAGAAAATAAAATATATTTTGATTATAGATTATATAGACAACATGCAGTTATTATAGATAATGATTTTGTGAAAGATTTAAATAGATTAGGAAGACCGCTTGATAAAATTATTATTGTTGATAATATGCCTCAAAATTTTAGATTACAAAAAGAAAATGGAATTAATATTAGAGCTTTTTGGGGAGAAGATCCTTATGATAGTGCACTTGTTGATTTAACACATATTCTAGTCAATATTGCTAAAGAAGGAGGTGATGTTAGGAAAGGTTTAGCTAAATATAGAGATGATATTGTTAAAAAAGTTACTACCAATATTTCTAAACATCATAATTAGTGTTTTATTTTTATTTTTTATTTTTTTTTTTGGATATTATTTATTATAAGTAATTTTAAAGGAAATTTTTATTTATTATTTTTTCATTTTACTTTTTTTGCTTTTTTAATAAAATAGAAAAAATTCTATATATACATAATTCATAGTAAAAAAAAAAATGAATAAAATACTAAATTTAATTAATTTCATCATCTTCATCATTTTTAATTTCATTTTCTTTTTCTTTTTCTTTTTTTAACATTTCTTTAATATTAGTAACTAACTTCCCATCTTTAAACTCAACATTTAATTCTTTATTTCCAGTAATTAATTTCCCGAAACCATCAGGTCTTCCTTTTTTAAATTGTCCTTCAAAAACTTTTCCATTAACCCATTTAAATCTACCATAACCTTCTTTAATATTATTAACATAATCACCATAATATTCTCCTCCATCTGGCCATTTATATAAACCTTTCCCATGCATTTTTCCATTTACAAAACTACCTTTATAAGTATCTTTATTTGCCCAAGTATAAAAACCATTTCCAGTAATACAATTATCTTTAAAATCACCTTCATATGTATCATTTAATAATTTATATGTTAATTTTCCAGTTCCATTTTTTTTATCATTTTTAAATTCTCCTTCATATATATGTTCATTTGTTTCTTCTTTACCATAACCTTCTTTTTTATTATCTTTAAAATCTCCTATATATGAACTATTATTTAAACTCTTTTTTATCCCTTTTCCATTTAATTTTCCATTTATAAATAAACCTTCATATATTGATCCATCAATATCTATTAATCTTCCCCAACCTGTAAAATAATTTTTTCTCCAAAAACCTTCATATTTTGTTCCATCATTTTTAATTAAAGTTCCAAATCCATTCATTTCATAATTAATATTTATTTCTCCTATATAAAATGAAGGATTTAAACCTTTAATTATCAATAAATTACATTGATATGTTTTACCATAATCATAATTGATTATATCATCTATATCTTCTTGGTTTTCTTCATTGTAAAAATTTTTCCAACCATTCTTATCAAATTTTGTTCCTATTAAACTTTCTGCTCTTTTTAAATTATATTTTGTATATTGTTCAGTTAATTCTTTTATAAGTTGTTTTGTTTGATTAATTAAATCTTGTTTTAAATTGTTCTCATAATTTTTTCTTAAATTATATCCTCTATAAACACTTTGTATTTTTACTATTTTAAATTTTTCTGGAGAATTTTCAAAAAATTTTGAACCTGTTGAACCAAATTGAGAAAGAGAATTTGAAAAATTTCCCCCTTTTAATTTATCATCTATTTGATTATAATTTCTTCCATTAACATATTCTTTTAAATTACTTTGTCCTAAAGAAGAATTAATTATAAATGGTATATTTGAAGGATCATTTTCTAAATTTTGATTATCATTATTATTTAAATTATCAAAATTTGCTGTATTTTGGGTATCTTTATTACAGGAACATTTACATTTACCTAATTCATTTCCCATATTAATTAACAATATTTTTATTATTATTTTTAAATAATTATTACTTTTTCTTAATTATTTTTTAATAATTATATATATCATAATTCATTCTTTGTTCTATAATTTGATTTTTATTTCATTAATGTATTTCTAATGGAAAGATTTGAGCAATTAAAATAATTTATAAAAATATAAAATATTTAATGAATTCTTCAAATAAAACTTTATGGTTGGGAAACATAGAGTCTTGGATGGATACTATGTTTCTTAAAAAATTTTTAGAGGAAATAAATATATTTCCAAAAAAAATTTCTTTAAAAATAAAAGAAACTAAAAGAGGATGTGCATTTTTAGAATTTGAGAGTCATGAATCTGCAGAAAAAGCAATAAATAATTACAATGGGAAAATTCATCGAAATATTGAAATAAAATTAAATTGGGTAAGAGATAAAAATCGTCATATAATAAAACCAATTAAATTTACTGTAAGGATTATTATTAAAATTATTTTTAGTTATTTGTGGGAAATATAGATAAAACAATTTCAAATGATACACTTAAAAAATATTTTTTAGATTTATATAAATCAATTATAAGTGTTAAAATAATTTATGATCCTATTAAAAATAAATCTAAAGGTTTTGGTTTTGTGGAATTTACAAATTATAAAGAATTTAATAAAGCTTTAAATAATAAAACTCCTGTTTTTTTAGGAAAACAAAAATTAGTTTTTAACTCAGCGAAAAATCGATATGATGAATTAGAAGAAATTAATACTTTGAATAATAATAATATTATAGTTCATAATGATAGTTATAATTCACTTACTTTAACTAAACAATCTTCAACAACAGAAATTGGGAATTCAATTTCTATTTCTAATTTTAATAATTCTTTTTTAACTTATCCTAAAAATTCCTTTGAAGATAATATAAATCAAAAACCTTCTTTTAAAAAAATTTATGAAAGATATAATGAAGATTATAATTTCCAATATGAAATTTCAAATGCTTTCAAAAATATATTAAAAATGTGTCAAAAAGTTAATTTTCAATATGAATCAATACCATGTAATTATTATTGTAATATTAATTTATATCGAAATGGAAATTCAATGAAAAAAATCAATCGTCTAAAAAATAATATTTCCATTAATGGGAATAAAAATTGCGTAAAATCCTATTTTAATAAATACGAAATTAATTATAACACATAATTATAAATTTTTATAAATAAAAAAATATAAATGAAATAATTTTTTAATTTAAAAATAAATTTTTGATCAAATTATTAATTATCATATATCTCAGAAAATGTTGTAATTTTTTCTTTTTCTTTTTCTTTTTCATTCTCATTATCATTATCATCCTCATCATTATTTTGTAGTAATTCATATTCAATAGTAATGATACCATTTTTTTTTACAGGTTTACCTTTAGGTTTCTGACTAGCTAAAGTGATTTCAGAAGCAGGTACTTTTATATCAAAAGAAAAAAAGCCATTTTCTCTTTTATGTATGAAAAATTTATTCTTATCTGATTCTGATGTATCTTTTTTTGATGTTTCTTGATCTTCTTCTATAACTTTTGTTCCTTGAATTGGAAAAACATAATATTCACCTGATTCTGCTATTTTAGGTTTACCTGGTCTAAATCCTGTTGCTTTTCCACACATTATAATTTGAATTACAAAAGTTTTTCCATCTTTTGTTTTATAATATCTATATTTTGGTTTAAATTTTGTTTCTGTAAAACTGTTCATTCCCAATTCATCTATTAAACATTTTTTTAATTTTAAACTGTTTGATTCTTCTTTTTTAATTTTGAATAATTTGTATGAAAACTCAATATTTTCTTTTTTTATTTTTTCTTCCATAATTTCACTCGAAATTTGATATAAAAATTCTTTTAATTTGTCCTCAATTGGAAAAGTTTCAATTCCTACAAATGCAACAATTTGATTTTTAATATAATTAATAGTTGAATCATTATAAAAATCACCAGCTTCAGTTTTTTCCTTTGCCATAATTAAATGAACAATATCTTGTTCATTTTTTTCATCACTAAATACTTCAGTAAAATAATGATTATTTTGATTTTTATTTAATTCTTCGAAACTAACCATTGTAAATTCTTTTAATTTAAAAGTTAAAGAACATTCCAAAGTATCCTTAATATAATCATTCACTTGTTCTTTGGTTTGAAAATTTTGTAAATTATGAATAATAAACAAAGTTTTATCTCCACATTCTTTTTTAATTTTATTCAAGAATTTTTGCTCAGAATAAGTTAACTGTCCAACTATGCAAATTAAAATATTAGCTTGGCTTATCACAAATTTTTGTAAAAAATATTCAGTCATTTGTCGATCTCTAGATAACTCAGTTACTTCTTTAATATATTCTTCTTCTTTCTGTGGATTATCAAAATAATAATTTTTTTGATTAGATAACTGATAAATTTCATTCTGAACTAAAGGAGTTTCAAATCCTGCAGTATCTAAAAGTATAATATTTTTTTTTTTAATTGTTGGATATTTTATACTTAAACCTTCAGTTGTGACAGAATAACCAGATGGAATATCTTCTCCTGCAATTTTTCCTAAAATAAATGATTTTCCTTTATTTGCGTTTCCAACAGCTGAAACTACCACACTCCTTTCATCTTTTTTTTCTTCATATCTCTTCAATCCTTTTTCGCTATAATCTTCTTCCCAACCATCTCCTTCTAAAGACTTCATTGCATTTATTTTAATTATTATATCATATACATCCAATGGATCTAATTTTGATGATTCCATTTAATGATTATTTATTTTTTTTTTTTTGGTTTTTTATAACTTGAATGAATTCATAACTATTTTTAAAATATCTATTAAAATAATTGTAAGGATTTTTTGCTTTAAAGATTAAATTTTATCAATTAATTATTAAATAATTTATTAAATCTGATTTTATTTTTTGAGTTAATTATTACAATTTCATTTCTTAATTAATATAACATTTAAATGTTTTTAATGAATTAAGATATTCTTCATGAATAACCTTTAAAAATAATTCTTTTATTAAAACAGTTAGTATGATAACTAAAAATCAATTAATATTTAACATTAAAAATATTCAAAGTTTGAAAGAATAAATAATTTAATAAAAATAAGAATTAAGAGGAAGACATTAATAAAACATTTTTAAAAATTAAATATTATTTAAAAGGATAATTAATAAATGATATGTTTATATGAAATAAACGTATTCTAAACAAAATTTTAATGTTTATTCCTATAAATTTAAAAATGAATAAAATATCTTTCAATGCATTTTTCAAAAATTAAAAAATTCTAAAAATAATTAAATTATTTTTTTAAAGAAAATAATTCATATTGAAAAGGAAATAGATTTATTCAATATTTTTTTAATTATTTTGTCTATAATTCATTGTTTTAGTATTTCCTCATAATTACAATTATTTTTTTTAACATAAAAAACTGATAATTACTTATAATTAGGATTACTTGACTAAAAAAATAATTGAATCTTAAATTAATTAATCAGTAAAAATATTTCCTTAAACAATTTTTTTATATATATAATTCAAATTTAGAAATAACCAATAAAATAAAATTTAATTTATAATTTAGATATATTCATTGAAAAATGGGAATAACAAGAAGTTCAAAAACAAAAAGGCGTTTAACAGGAGGAAGAATGCCAATTCATAGAAAGAAGAGAAAGTATGAAATGGGAAGACAACCATCATTAACAAAATTAGGAGAAAAGAAGATAATTAATGTAAGAGGAAGAGGAGGAAATATAAAAAGAAGAGCACTTAAATTAAATGAAGGAAACTTTACTTGGGTTTCAGAAAAAGTTTCTAGAAAATGTAAAATATTAGAAGTAGTATATAATGCAACAAATAATGAATTAGTTAGAACTCAAACTTTAGTTAAACATTGTATTGTTGTTATTGATCCAACTCCTTTTAAATATTATTGGTATATTCATTATGAAGAAAATAAAGTTACTAGATTACCTGAAATTAATGATCCTGAAAGAAAAAAGAAATTAGAAGACAAAAGAAACAAAAAAAAAAAACCTCATGAACATAAAGAACAATTAGATAAGTTAAATCATTTCTTTGAATATTTAAATAAAGGAAGATTATATGCTTGCATTACTTCAAGACCTGGTCAAGTTGGAAAAGCTGATGGATATTTGTTAGAAGGAAAAGAACTTGAATTTTATGTTAAAAAATTAGAAAAAAAATAAAGAATAACTTTTAAAGTTTTTAATCTTATTTAAATTCTTTTTTTAAGCGTTAAATTTTTTTTTGTATTTATTTTTTTTTTTACATTTTTTTTTTTATTGCAATTCTTTTAAATCAAATTAAATTTAATTTTATTAATAAATCAAAAATGTGCTTCACTAGTTATGAACCTAATGCTCAAAATGAAAAGGAAGAAAATATAAATATAAAAGATTCAAAAAATATAAATTCAAAAAATGTAAATCAAAAAAGTCCAAAAAAAAAAATAAATTCAGAAGAATTAATAAATAAAGAATCTAATTCAAGTATTTCAACTTTGTTTTCTTTAAAAGATTCAACAAATAAGTAAAATATAAAAAATAAAATTTTAGCGTTAGTACATCTAATACTTTAATAACTCCAATAATAAAAGGAATGACAACAAAAAAAACAGAAACAGAAAAAAATGAATCAAACAGTAAAAATAAAAATTATATAATGCATAATTTTTTATAAATAGCTAATTCAAATTCAAGTTTTAAAAAAGTAAAAGTAGTATATTGTGATTCTTGGAAAGAAGAATATATAGGAAAAGACATATTTGGTAATTCAACAAATAAATTAATAATAAATGATAATTCAAATTCAAATATATCTGAAAACGAAACAAGAAATTTTAAAATTTTTCAACTCAAAACTTCTTTTAAAAAGCCTAAAATTATTCCAGAAAATAATATAAATTCTGGACTAAGAATATGTACTTGTACAAAAACTAAATGTTTAAAAAAATATTGTGAATGTCTTTCAAATAATCAATATTGTTATAATTGCAATTGTGTTGACTGTCATAATAAACCTAATTTACAAAAGAAAAATTTATATGGTGAAAAAGAGTTAGTAACTTGTACTTGTACAAAAAGTAATTGTAATAAAAAATATTGTGAATGTTATAAAATGGGAGAAAAATGTAATGATAATTGTAGATGTATTAATTGCTTAAATAATGATAATATTTCTATTGATGATAAAATTATTAAAAAACAAATTAATTATGAAGAATTTACAATGGAAAGAATTAGTATTTTAATTGAAAATAAAAAGATTTATATTGATATTCAACCTATTTATATTAATCAATTCAGTTTAGATGATTTAAATAGGGAAAAATTACTAAATCAAAAAAGAAATAGATGTGTATTTTATATTAATAATTAATATTTATTTATTTTATTTAAAATATAAAAAAATTGAAAATCTCATATATAATATAAAAAATAAATAAAAAACCCATAAAAAGCATATAAATAATAAATAAAGAAAAAAATTTTTATAATTCAGGATTAGGAATATTATCATCATCACCATTTAAACTTTTAATACATTTTCCGACAGGAGTAATATCTAAAGAATTATTTGCACTTAAACCACCTCTAAATAAACATTTAATTTTTTGATTTTTAAATGTTATTCCAATACCATCAAATCTTCTTGTTGCTGTTCCTGTCATTAAATAATCAGCAACTAAATCTTCTATTTTAATTTTATTTTCTATTTTATCTAAATATGGAAAATCTTCAAAAGTTTCTGTATTCTTTCTTGGAGAATCTATAAATGAATTTTTTTTTATATTTTTAATATAATTTTTAATGTTTTGTGATTGAGAAATTTGATGAGTAAATTTTGGTTTATTTTTATTTTCTTGATAAGTTTTTATGCTATTTTGATTTTTTTTTTCTTCTATTGTTTTATTTGAAGATAAATTATTTTCTTTCTTTTTATTATAACTTATAATATCTGAATTGTTTTTTTTTGAATTTTTTGTGCTTTTATTTGATTTTGAATTTAAAGAATTATTTGTATTTTTATAAAAGTTGAAATAATTTGAATTTTTATGATTTATACTATTACTTAATATTTCTTCTTTAGCAACTAATTTTACTTCTTCATTTGGTTTTTTCATATTTCCAAACATTGATTTTTTCAAAGAATCAATCATTTCTTCTTTTGATTCCATAATTAATACATCATTTTCATTTATGAAATTTTTATTTGTTTTATTTTTAACTTTATTATTATTAGAATTATACTGTTGTTGTAACAATTGAAATGAATTATTATTTGTTTTTTTTGTTTTACAATTATTATTTTTTTTTTTTGAGTTTCTATCATTTTTATTTTTGATTTTTAATTCTGAATTTTTACTTGAAATAATATTATTCACATTTTCAAAACTATTTTCTAAATCATTTAAATCTTCAATTTTTAATATTTTATCATTACTTTCTGAAATAAGTTTATCAATATCGATTGTCCCAAATGTTTTATTTAAGACTTTTATTTCATTTTCATTAAAAATATTTTTTTCATATAATTTATTCATTATTAACTTTAATTGCTCTTCTAATAAATTAACAAAAACTGTTTTTAAAACTATAATATCTTTTTTATAATTTTCAGTTTCTTTCAAAGATTTAATAATAAAATCTTTTAACATATTTAATTTAGATTTTTTTTTTTCTTGTTTAAATTCAAAAGGTTCCATTTCAGAAATAGGTATAAATATTTTCTCTCCTTTAAAAGAATTTTTCATAAAGCTTTCATCAATTTTTATTGAATTTTCATTTCTAGTATCATTAATATTTAAATTTACATTTCTTAGATTTTCTATTATTTTATCTTCATCTTGTATACTATTATTTTTTTCATTACTCAAACTTTCCATTATTACAGGGATTGGATTATTAGTTTTATTGGTTGAAGAAGAATAAAAATTTTTATTTATTAATAATTCATTATAAGTATTATATAAATTTAATTGAGTTGAATGTTGCCTTTTATGTTTTATTCCTTCAATTAATTCATTATTATTTTTCTTCTGCTTTTTTAACATATCTAAACCTTTTCTATTTATTAGTGCCATTATTTTACTTTTATTTCTTCGATAATGTCGATAATTAGAAGGTTGATAAGTTTCTATAAATGATAATTTATATGGTTCATTTACAAAAGAAACATTAAATTTATTTTCTATTATACTTTTAGTTAAATTTTTATAATTTGTATTGTTTATTTTATTGCTTATATCTAAATTTGATTTCAAAATATTTTCTGTTATTTTCAACAAAATATTATTTGATTCAATTAAAATATTGTTTTCTGATATTAATTTTTGATTCAATTGAGAATTTAAATTTAATAGAATAACTGATTCTATATAACCATAAATAAAAAATGTAGAATGTCGAAACAATTTATATTTCATTTCTGTTTTATCAGAATTATCCAATATATCATTATATAATTCAGAAATATTTTTTTCATATTTAATTGTTAATTCTTTTATTTTATCTTCTATGTTTTCATTGCTATTCAAATTATTTATAATAATAGAAGATAATTGTTTAATATTTTCAATACTATTGTTAACATTATTTTTTTTAATGGAATTATTGATTAAAGTTTCAAAATTAGAAATTATACTTTTAATATCTTTTTGAATTTTTATTTCTTCATAAGTATTTTCAATTTTAATCATCTCATCTTTGATTTCTTTATAAATTTTTTCTAAATCTTTTAATATTCTAGGAGCATCTTTAATTTCATCATTAAACATTACATTATTATCTTTAATCTCCTTATTATCTGAGTCTTTTTGTTTTTTTCTATTTTTTTCCTCTAAAGAAGAAATGATATTATCTTTTTCTTTAATTTCATTATTTAATTCTTCAATTTGTTGTTTTAATTGCTTAATAATTTTATTATGTTCAAAACAATTATTTATACTCATTAAATTTTCATTACTATCATAATTAAAATGAAATTTACTTTGACTTTGAGTTTTACTTAGTAAATCAATTTCAGAATTAGTCATTAAATTACCAGTACTTTTTTTAGGAAAAAATAAATTTTTTTTAGTCCCTTTAAAAGTACTTTTGCAAACAATTAGATTTTTACTCTCTTCATCTTTACTTTCATTATCACCAACTTTATTATCAATTATAAATTCGATATTATTTGAAGCTAAAATTTCTCTTAATTTCTTATTTTCAATTTTAACTATTCCAAGTTCTTTCCTTAAATTACCATTGATTTTTTGTAATTCTTCATAAGTTAATTTAATATTTATTTTAACTTTATTTTTAATAAATTTAACTCTCTGAGCAAATTTTAAAGAAGAATTAGTTTCATCAAAATGATAAGAATGAGGAGAACAAGTAACTATTAAACTTGTTTTAAAATTTCCACCTAAACTTTCTTGTAAAATTCTAGTTAATTTACTATCTCTATAAGGAATATGGTCTGAATTTGTGGTTAAAGCATGAATTACATTTCCTAAAGCAGATAAACTTAAATTTATTTTTTTTGCTTCTTCTAATGTTTCTCCTATTGCTCCTGTTTTTGAAATTTTTTCGCTTCCTGCTAAATCTACCAAATTCAGTATTCCTTTTTTAGAAAAATTTTCATTATGTAAATTTTGAGTTATTTCAAATATTAATATTGAATGAGATCTGCTTGATAAAGAATTTAATTTTGTTTCACTTACTATTCTATTTTCTTGAGATATATCAATATATTCCATAAAAGTTTCAAATGAATCTATATAAACTTCCGTTAATTTATCAACATAAATTCCTCTTATTGGATTTTCTTTTATTTTCAAATTATTTTCTCCAGTTAATAAATCATATATATTTTCTTTATAAATTTGTAAAATTGACATTTTAAATTGAAAAGTAATATTCTCATCAGCATTTTCAACAAATTCAAAAATATCATTTATTAATCTAGGAATAATTCCTCTATTATTTTCATCATAAATATTATCTCCATACATAGTATATGTTTTACCAGAACCAGACTGTCCATAAGCAAAAATAGTTCCATTATAACCTGAAAGAACATCGTTCACAATTTCTTTTCCTACTAAATTATATATATCTTGTTGTTTGGTTTCAGAATCAAAAATTGTATCAAAAGTATAAGGGTTTGATAATATATTATTTTGATTTTCTATTTTTAAACTTTTGTGAAAATGACTGTTTTGGTTTTCATTTACACTTTCATCTATAAATTTTATACATTCTCTTCCTATATTATTAGTTATTAAATCCTTTTCTACTTCATTTAAAGGTCTAATTCTAATGAAAACTCTAATATTACTTGAATGATTATTTTGATTATTAGGTAATTTAGATAATAAAGATAATGGTTTAATTGGAGAATTTTCAAATTCTTTTTTTGAAGATTCTTCATTTATTTTTTCTTCTTTTTTAGATTTGCATTTATTTTTTTCATTTTCTATTATTCTAAGAGAATTTTTTGGATTTATTCTTTCTGATTTATGAGGCAATAGTTGTTTTTCTGAATTTTTTAAACTATATTTTTTATATCATTTTATTCTTTACTTTTTGGTTACTTTTTCAGTTACTTGCTTTGTAGGTTTTCTTGATATTTTTTGAGAAGAATTTCCAATTACTGAATTCCGTTGATTGTTCTTTATTTTTGTTGATTTATTATTCATTTTATTAATTTTGAAAAATAATTATTTTTTTTATGAATTTAAAATTAATAAAAAATAATAAATATAATTATTTAAATTATTTATTTATATTTATATTTTAAAATGAGTGCATTAGATGCAGCAAAATTTATTATTGAAAACACTCCAGTTGGAATGTTAAATGAAATTAATAAAAATATGAAATTAATTGATGAAAAACTAACAAATACCAAAGAATATAATAAAATTATAAAAAATTATGAAGAAAATCATTTTAAACAAATTCCATTAGAAAATGATAAATCATTAATAACTGAATATAATAAAGATAAAGAAGGTTTTTATTATGATCAAACTAAAAAATATAAGGTTCAAATTCTTCCTTTATCAGAAAATTTTGAAAAATTAGAAAGATTAACAAATGAATTTATTCTTCAAGCATTAATTGATAAAGAAATAACAGAATACCAAAATAAATATTATATTAAAGGAAAAACTTCTCATAATGTTTATTATGAAGAATTACCAAATGGAAATTTTCAAGTAAATATTGAAATTGCATCTCAAGTGATAAAAATACAAATGAATCAAACAGGTGAATGGTTATCTCATTATTTATTAACTAAAACTAATAAAAAGGGAGAATATAATTTAAAAGGAGAAATAAAAATTAAAACTTATTATTTTGAAGATAATAATTGTCATTTTCATTTAAATGAAAAAGTCAATGAAAATTTTTCAGCAAAAAATGATGAAGAAATTTCAAAAAAAATAATTGAAATTATTGAAAAAAAAGAAAATGATATTCAAATTCAATTCAATAAAACTTTTGAAAATTTTTCTGAAAACGTTATGAAACCTTTAAGAAGAAAAATATCTTTAACTTCTACAAAAATGAATTGGAATATTAATCGTATTGAATTAAAAAAAGATGATGAATAAATATTATATAAATTAACTTTAAAAGGTTTAATTAAGATAAATAATAATATATATAAATTAATTTTTTAATGGGAGGATGTTGTGTATCAAACAAATGTGTAAATATTGAAAAAAATAATTTAATTCAACCAAGAGAAACAAATGAAGGAAATGAAAATGATTATTTTCAATTATCTTCTGTTATCGAAGATACTAAAAATTATAAATTTAATGATATTAATAATAAAATGAATGAAAATGAAGGTCCAATTATTAAATTATTGATGAAGAAATGTGAAAATAACTCAAATGAATAAAATAAAGAAAATATATAGGTAGCTTATATTTTGTTAATTGTTTTATAATCTAAAATTTATTTTAGATTATTAAAAATATATCATTCCAAAATATAAAAAATAAAAAAATAAATAGATTTTTATAAATAAGTAAATATAGAGAATAAATATATAAGATAAATATTATATTTGAATAAATTTTTCCATTCATAATTCTTTATCCAAAAAATAAAATATTATCAGAAAAAATTTTAAGAAAAATATAGTAGATAAGAATCAAACCATACCAAAAAACAACCTTTTATAAAAAATATAAATAACTAATATAACCAAAAATAATACTCTTTTTCAAAGAGATTTTCTACACACAGAATATAATAACATTAATAATATATAGTTATGATAGAAATATAAGAGGTGGAATTAATTGTAATTCTATTTTTCAAATTAAATTAAATCAATCTTCATACACCAAAAGATTCAAATTGGAAATCCTTTTTCTACATCCACTTGTAGAAAATTATTACCTCTATTTAAATTCTTTTTAATACAAATCGTCATTTTAAACAATCATTATTTTCTTTTCTTATAAGTATAATAATTTCATTTTTATATTTTTTTAATATAAATTTTTTTAATTATACTTAACCAAGTGAAAATAAAAAGAAACAAAAGTTTAATCGAATTACAATTTAAAAATTAAACAATATTAAAAAAACTAATTAAATTAATTACAAAAACAGATTAATTAAATACAGAAATACAAAAAAAATTAATTTTTATCCTTTAAATCAATGGAAATATTAGCTTTACTTTTTTTATTAATATCAAAAAATTTCCATAACACATTAAACATCAATCCTTGGATTCCATTAGTTAAAATTCTAGTTTCTAAACCTCTAAAAAACAATCCTTTAAAACCATTTTTTTTAATAATTTCTTCCCCAATTTCATAATAACCCTTATTATTCTTATCAGTTTGTTTTGCAGTTTTTATAACTCTAAAAGAATTAGTTATTCCATCAGAAATAAAACTAGAAAGAAAACCAATAAAAGCATTTCTTAATAAATTTTTAAATAATTTATCTTCATATTTAGGAATATAATTATTTAAATAATTATGAACAACAAACCAAGGATAATGTCCAATTAAAGTTAAAAATCCATTTGCAAATGCACCTTGATATAATGATATAATCCCATTAGTTTTAAATTTTTCATTTATAATATCTTTTGCATTTTTTCCTTCAACTTGATACATAGTTTTAAAAGTATCAATTGGTGTAATTATTATTCTTACTATTCCTGCAGTTGAACTTGCAAAAATTGTTTTAATAAAAATTGGCATATTTGAATTTTTCAATAAATTTAATATTATTGCATTACTAAATGTATCTCCAAAACGAGAAATGGGACCTTGAATTAAAGCTGGAATTAATCCTGAATAAAATCTTTTTATTCCTCCTTCTTTATATAATTTTAGGAATGTTTCTTTAAATGATGTCCCATATTTATATTGGTAATTCATTATTGTTCTTAACCACATTAATGACACCACTTGAATAGTCATTGCTTTAAATCCTCCTAATCCTGTTTTTATTGCTTTTTTTAAATCTTCCATATTTAATTTATCTAATTAAATTTATACAAATTATTTTATTTTTAAAAATTATCAGAACTTTTATTTTAGGAAAAAAAATATTTATTAAAAGTTAAATAATTGGATATAATAGAAAAGATTTGGTTAATGGAAAATTTTAATGAAAAAAAAAAATTTAGTAAAAATGTTCTTAACGCTCCTAAAATAAAGTAATATATATATTCTTATAATTTAGATTCTTAAAACCAAAAAGAAAAATACCAAACTTTTCTTTAACAAATAATGTAATTATTTCACAGAAGAATATAAATTTTGATTCTTTAAATTTAGAATTTGATTCATTAAATGAAACTGAATCTGATTCAAGAGAAAACTCAGTAAATTTCAGTGATTTGGAAATTTATCCAAATAAATCTGATATTCAAAACAATTTTACAATATTAAATATAATCCTTGGTTTAAAACAAATTAAATCATAAAAGAGTTTTTTATTTATTGATTTTTTTATATATATTTTTAGAAAATTTAGTTTTTTGTTGCATAGAATCAATATGTTGTCAAATTAGAAATAAATTATTTAAAATATATAATAACTTATAAATTGATATAATTAATGTAATGAAGATGCGTATTAGTTAAAAACTTTTATATAATAATTAAAACAATATTATTGTATAGAAATCATACTAAATTTTTTAAATTTATTTTACATTATGAAACTCTTCTAAAAATAATTTAAACTTTATAAAATAAGATTTAAATTGTACACTTTCACATTCATCAATCCCTTCTTTAACATTTTGATAACATTCATCTATTTTTCCTTGTTTTAAATTTATAATAGATAAATAAAATTTTGAATAATAATCATTTTTATTTAATTTTAAAATTGATTGCGCAACTATTTCTTCCTCATAAAGAAGTTCATTCATATAAAAAATATAATAAATAGAATGTAAAATTTTTAATTTTAAAATTAAGTTTTTATCTTTGATAGATTTTGAATTTTCATCAATTAAATAATATGAGTTTTCAAAAGAAAAATTTTTTTCAAAATCAATATAAATATTTTTTTGATTATCAATTTCTTTCAATAAATATTGATAAATGTTTAAAGCTTTAGTAAAATTTTTTTCAGTCCATAACAAATTATCAGCTTTAAAAAGATTTTTCATAAATTCATTAGAATCAGTATAAATAATTGGCTTTAAAAATATATTTTTTTCAATAACTTTTTTAAAAAAAGCATCATTTATTTCATTTTTTTGTTCAATTTTACTTTTATTAATATCACTAATAACTTCTAATTTAACATCACTAATTTGATTCACATTATTTCGACTATCAAAATTAGAAGAATTTTCAATATTATTATCCACAGTTTCATAATTATTATCTAAATTACTTTCATTTTGAGAATCTCCATCATTAATTTTTATATTTTCTTTATTTAATCTTTTAATAGGAGAATAAAAACTATTTAAAAAAATACCATATTCAACAATTCTATTAACATAAATAGGATAATTTGCAACTGGCTCAATTCTTAATAAAATACCAGCTAAAAATTTAGTGAAATGATTTCCATTTTTCATAAAAGGATCATAGGATTTTCCTAACCAATATGGAATATTTAAAAATAATAATTGTTTAATTTCATCATCATCATAAATTGTATTTCCTAAATATATTTTTTCTTTTAACCAGATATCTTTTTTACCTTCTCCTATTTTATTAAATACAATTCCTGAATTATTATCATCTGTTGGAGTAAAAGAATATTCAAATTCATTTACTTGAATTGTTGTGTGAAAAAAGCCAAAACCAAAAAATTGAATTATATAATTAGCATATGACATATGATATATATTTAAATAAACTGCTTGACCATTTTCTACTCTTGCTTTTTCTATAAGTTCATCAAAAGATTCTTGAATTTTTCTTTTAAATCTTCTGTTTATCATATTTTTTATATACTAATTTTGGAATTTAAAAAAAATATTTTAAATTCCAATTTAATTTTATTTTTCGGTTGGAATTTAATAAAATTTTAAAAAATATTTTAAATAATTTTAAACTTTCTTATAATTATTAGTTTTAAATTTAAAAATATATTAATAAATTCATTATTTAATTATAAAAAAAATCTTTTTTAATTAAGATTTGATGTATTCACACTTTGTTGTTGTTGAATATAAGTTTTATTAAGGTTTTTTGGGGGACAAATATTAATTCTTCTCATATAGATTTTATTACCAAAATTATTTTGAATAGGAGAAATATTTATAGTTGAATTAATAGAATTACTGTTTATATTATTATTTTGATTATCTTTACAATTAGTATTTGAACAAGTAAATGAAACATCTGCTTTTGGAATTATTTTTTTTGTAAAAGTCATCCCAGATAAATGAGGATGTTTATATTGAATTAAATTATTAGAAGAATAAGTTTTTTTGTGAGCTAAATTCATATTTAAATTATTATCTATATCATTAACTTTATTATAATTATTTATATTATTATTATTTATTCCATAATAATTATTCTGATTGAAATTAATAGGCAAAGGATAACCTAGAACTTCATTGTTTTGATTTGGTGAAAATTTAATAAATCTATCATTGATTGGACTATAAATATAATTTTGAGTTTGATTTAAATTATTAATATAATAATCTTGACCTAATTCAACATTACTTAAAGAATGATTCAATCTTCTTTCTTCATCTTCATAAATAAAATTATCATATCCTGTGTAAAAATCATCATTTCTTTTATCTATATGTTTATTTAAATTTAAATTTTCAATTATAATTTCTTTTATTTTTGAAGGTGGTTTAAATTTAGAAACATTTTCAATTTCTTCATTTATATTTAAAGTATCTAAGTCATCATCCTTTTCATTTTTAATATTTTTATTTTTTTCATCATTTATATTATCATTTGATTGTTGATTTAATTGATTATTTTTTTGTTTAAGTTCAAGTATATTTTGAGTAGGTTTTTGAAACTGAATCTTTGCTTGTAAAATATTATTTTTTTTAACTAAAGTTGATGTACCTGTTTTATCTGGCTTTTCCTTTTTAATTATTATTTCTTTTTTTTCTTTTTCTTCTGTTTCTTCTTTTTTATCTTGATTTAATGGCTTTTCTTCTGTGAATGATTTTTCTTGTTTTTTATTTTCTAAAATATTATCTTCTTTATCTGACATTATTTCATTATTATTAATATTTAAATTTTCATTTTTTTGATTATTACTTAAATTTGAATTTTCTGGATTATTTATTTCTTTGTTTTCATTTTTATCGTTTTTTTTCTTATCAAAAGAAATAATCATTTCTTTAATTTTTTTTTCTTCATTATTATTAATATTATCAATATTATTACTATTACTAATAAAACAATCTTTATTTTCGTTTATTTCATTATCATTTTTATTTTCAATAATGTCTTCAATATTTTCTTCATTAACATTATTTTCATCAATAGTCATAATTTTATCTTGATCTAATTGTAAATCTTTATTAAGAATATCATCATCTTTATTATCTGAAAGAAAATCAATATTTAAAACAATATCTTTTTCTTTTATAGAAGCTTGAGTATTTTCTTTCAATATATCTTGAAAAGGTTGATCTATTATAAAATTATCATTATAATTATCATTTAATAAATTTTCATCTTTAATTTTATCATTTGAATCTGGACTAATTTCAATAATATTTGTTAAATTTTCATTTGTTATAATATTTTCTTTAATTGGAGTTTTCTTACTTTGTTCATTATTTTCATCTTCTTTATTATTATCAATAATCTTTTTTTTATTATCATTATTATCTTTATTATATTTTTTTTCATCACAAGAATTATAATTTATATCATTAATATTAAGATCATTAATTATTTTTTCATTACTATTTTTTTTTACTTTTTTAGTTTTTGTTTGATTTTTTTTATCTTTATCTTCACATTTTTTAGATATTCTTTGTTTAGTTGCTTTATTTCTAATATCTGATTTACAATATTTATCGAATTTTTCATTTGTAAATGTTTTATTGAAATCATTTTTATTTAAAAGTTCATTTACATTTCTTCTTGAAGATAATATTTTTGTTTTATTTAAATTATTTTTTTTTGAATCTTCAAACTTTTTCAATGGATTGTTCATTAAATTACGAATAGAATTTTTTTTATTTTTAAATAACATCATCTCATAGTTTTCATTTATAAAATTATTTTCTTCATTATTATCTGCCTCTTCTGTTTCATTATGAATTTGATGTTTTTTTTTAAAACAAAGAACAAGAGTTTTTTTTGATTTTTTTTCTTTTTCATCCATTTTCTTTTTTTCTTCTGTATTTTTGTTATTTTCTTTTTTTTCATTTTTTTTGTTTTTAGAATTTAATTTTTTAAAATTTTGATTATTATTCGAATTATTTTTTTTATTATACTTTTTATTTTTTATTTCTTTGTTTTTTAATATTGATTTTACAATTGAAAATTTATCTATAGTTTTTTTCCAATCTTCAAACCATATTTTCAATTCACTTTTTCTTTTAATTTTTTCACAATTAAATTTCCATTTTCTTAGAATTAATCTTAAATTACTAATTAAAAAATTATTTAACATTGTTAATAGCATAGTTTTTTTATAAAATAATTTTCTTAAAAATCTTCTAAACACAATTTTTTTATGTAAATAATGAATATGCAATAACATATTAATAAAAGATTCTTGTTTTTCTAAACTTTCAATTAATTTAGTTCTAGATAAAAAACCTCTTATATTTTTTTGTAATAGAATAATTAAATATAAAGTTTTCCACCATTTTTGAATAATTATAATTTTCCTTAAATTTTCAGAATTAATTTTTTTATTTTGATTATTTTTTCTCATATTTGTAGAATATTCAACTCTCCTTAAAAAAACAGCTGTTTTTTGAGCATTATTTAATGCTTTTTTATCATAATTATTTTTAATAATGCTTTTTTTAGGATTCATTGGTATTGGAGTTAAATAATTATCTATTTGTTTATTTGATAAAACTTTACTATTATTTTTTTTATAATTTATATTCATATTATCAAAATCACAAGATTTATGATTATTTGCTTGAATTTTTTTTGGTATTCTTTTATCTTTATTTAATACGTTTTTTAAATAATATTCTCCACTTTTATCACTATATCTTTTTGTTCCTGATAAAGTTACTGTTTTATGATTTTCAATATAAGAAACTAATTTTAATTTACATTTATTTAGTAAATTTTCTGGTTTTTTATTTTTTTTTTTTTCTTCAGTCTAAAATAATATTAATAATTTTATTTTACATTAGCTGAATTAGAATAAACATTACTTTGACTTTTTTCAGTTTTCATATTTTGTTCTTGTTCTTCGAAAGAATCTTTTGTTTCTTCATATAATTCCATAACTTTTTTATTTTTTTGAATTTTTGGAATTTTTTGGGAAGAACGAGTTGTTTGA
>JAEEGK010005751.1_pt1 | contig 29965 bp, 19 predicted proteins | sample 8958771 | NCBI WGS metagenome assembly JAEEGK01 (sample SAMN16246547, study PRJNA631951) | gut metagenome | biome: gut microbiome; feature: rumen; material: SC-attached | host: Bos | place: Iran: Karaj | collected 2018-10 | reverse complement strand
AGTAATATTTTATCTAAAGATAAAACAGAAGATGAATTTTATAAAGTTAATTTTTCTAAAATTAAATTTCTTAAATATGATTATTCAAAAAATATTTTAATAGAAGTAAAAGATTGGGAAAAAATATCAAAAATAGAAACCAAAATGAAAGAAGGCAAAAAAATAAAAGAAGAAGAAAAAGAAAATAAAGAAATAAATGAAGTTGATAATTCATCATTAAATAATAATCCTAATTTAAATCTTATAATAGGAAATGAAATTAACCAAGAAAATAATTTATCAAAAGAAATTGAATACGCATTAAAAAAGAAAGATTCTCAAGAAAGTATATCATTATTAAATACAATGTCAATCTTTGTTTTTATATTAATAATGTTAATAGGTGGAACTAATTTATATTATATAATTCATACATCAGATGAAATAAAAAATATTGGATTTTTAATTATGAATACATATAGATTATTAATTTTTAATAGTGTTGGTGCATATTATATAAGAGAATTAACTTTATTAAACAATGAAAATTATACACAAATTCCTTCAAGATTTCCAAGAAATATTTATATAGAAACAACATTTAATAAAACTATGGATTTATTTAAAGAAATGCATCAACTTTTAACATTTACAACAGGAGTGTCTTTGAAAATTTCTAAGAAGAATTATAAAATATTATTTGAAGATCAAATAGAAACTCAAAATATACAGAAAGATTATTCAATAAAAATAACAAAAACAACTATGCAAAGTGGTTTTATTGAATCTTGTACAGCATTATATAATATATTAACTAAAGATATTAGTGAAATTATTCCAACTGAACAAGATACATTTTTTTTTTTAAAAAATAGTTTAAATGTTTTATCAAATGCTTATTATACTCAAGGTGACATTTATTTTGAAGAATTACATAGAATTATAGATAAAATTGAATTAATTTACATAATTAGTTTTGTTATTATTTTTTTGATATTAATTGGTATTTATTTTATTATTAGGTATGCTTATGATAAAGTTTCAAAAAAAAAGAAAGTTATATTGAAGTTTTTTTTGAAATTGGTCCAAGTGTTATTAAATCATCACTTGATAAATGTGAAAATTTTGCTAAAAAATTAAAAAATGAAGAAGAAGAATTTGAAGATTCATATTTTTATTATGATGAAGATTATAATGAAAAAAGTTTCAATAAACCAAATGAAATTATAAAAGAAGTTCATAATACAATAAGTAATATAAATGATAGAAGAAAAAGAAATTCTCAATTATCAAAAATTTTTAAAATAAAATTTGGTATTTTTTTATTTCTAATATTAATATTCTTTACAGTTAATTTTGCATTATTTTATTTATACTTGGAAAAAATAATAATAAGTGAAAATTATTTTAAATATGAATTAATAATTGAGGATGCATTTTATATTATTTTCAATTGTTTAAGAGAATATTTATTTGATCAAAATTCAACAGTTCGTTTAGTTGATTCAAAAACACTTTTATTATCAGATTTAGAAGATATATATGTATTAAGAAAAAAAACACATTCATATATGAATGAACATAGAAAAGAATTACCAAATAGTTTTTATGAAAAATATTCATTATTAAATGCAAAGAGTCCATGTGATTATATATCAGATGAATATTTTGAAAATAAAGAAGAATGTTTAAATTATTTAAATGGAGCAACTAGATTTGGATATTTTTTAATGAATTCATATTTTATAGAAGAAATTAGATTTTCAAAAGATTTTTCTTTAATTGTAATTGATACATCAAAACCAATGAATAATTTGACTTTAACAGGAACTGAATATGGAAAATCATTTTGGCCAACTGATTCAGAAGAATTAAAAGCTTATGTTAAAAATGATCCTATAAATTGTTTTAATTATGAATCTACTCAAGTATTAAATATAGTGATGAATAGTTTGTATATATCATATTTTATTACTTTAAAACAAGTTACAATAGATGCAATAACTAAATATTTAACTGATGATTATTATCAGTTTATTATTATGTTAAGTATATATTTGAGTGTAATTTTTGTGTTATTTTTACTAATTTGGGTTCCTTTTGTTAAAAATTTAAATTCTATTATATATAAAACTAAAAATATGCTTAGAATTATTCCTAAGGAAGTTTTAGCTTCTGTTAGTAATATTGATAAATTATTAAATATTGATAAAAGTTCTGCAAAAACAAATAAAAATTCAAATAACTAATTTATAAATTCCCAAATTAATTTATTAATTATGAAAATAAATTTTTTTTTTCTAAATAAATTAAATTATAATTTTAATTTTTTTAAAAAAATATAAATTTACGGAAAAATAAAATAAATCCCATAATTTTTTAAATTTAAATTTTAAATTTAAAACCACCAAAAAAAAATAATGATTTTTAAAATTAAAAAAAAAACTAAAAAAAATTATTAAGCTGGGAAAACATTATCTTCAAATTCATTCATATAATTTCCAGCAGGATAATAATTAGCAACACCATAATAATAACCATCCCTAGCTTGAGCATAACCAAAACCAACTTGTTTACTTCCTTTCCAAACAACTTGAGTAAAATGTCCAGTACCACTTGTAAAACCAGGTCTATTAAAATTATAATCATTAATTTCATTATACCAATCATCAGTCATAGTCTTTCCAGTAATTTTCATTCCATAACAAGCAAATAAATTTTCTCCCATAGGATTCCCATTATAAGAATCACCAGAATGAGCAAAATTCCCAGTTCTAGCTAAACTTTCAGCATATTTCTGAGCAATATTACATAAATCCTTACTTAAAACTAAATTACCAACATGATGTTTTTTTCTATATTTATTATGAGCATCAAGTGCATTTTGTTGGAAATCATTTCCAGAAATAGTTTCAACAGTCTTTTGATTATTAGTATCTTTTTTATTACTTCCACTACTATCTTCCCATTCATAACCCCATTGAGTATTTTTCTTATTTCCACTACTACCACCAATATCACCCCAATCATAACCCCATTGATTAGTATTTTTATTATTATTATTACTACCACCAGTATCACCCCAATCATAACCCCATTGACTAGTATTTTTCTTATTATTATTATTATTATTATTTGTATTTGTATCCCATTGATATGACCATCCACCTCCACCGTAATTTTGCATATTTTTATTCATTTGATTTATTTGATCATTCCACATTTTATTTATATCATCAAAATTTCCAAATCCCCAATTTGAGAAATTATTATTTGTATTTCCTCTATTTTGATTATTACTTCCACTATTTCTTATTGTTTCTATTTTTGTATTTGTACTTGTTGAATTTCCTTTTGTTGTTATTGTTGTTGTTTTTTTTTGATTACCATTTATTTCTACTATTGTTCTTACTATTGAACCATCAGGTTTTCTTTCTGTTGATTCACTTTTTGATGATCCATTTCCTGTGTCTAATGTAAATGGTTGATTTCTTTGAATTCTACTTCTAAAATTTTTATTTGCTCCTGATTTTAATTTTGTTGGAGCTTCTTCTTTTATTTCTTGTTCTCCTTCATCTCCTATTTCACCTGTTACTATCTCTTCATCTGGTTTTTCTCTAACTAATGGAACATTAGGAACTGTTTTTTTGATTATCATTTCTTTTTTTATTTATAATTTTTATTTTGTTTTGCTTAATAAAAATTTTTTTTTGTTTCTTGAAAAATATTTATTTTTTGTTTTTGATTTTATTTTTTTAAATAAATATCTTGTTTATTATTTTTTTTATTTAATCTAATAATCTCCATTTAATGAATTCAGAAAAATTACTAAAATTATTTTAAATTTTTATATTTAATATATTTTAAAAAAAATAAATATGAATGATTCAGATAATTTAGAGAGAATAAGTACAAAATAAAAAATATAAAATTTATAGATTTTACAATATCACATTCATCAATAAATCTTCAAAAACTTAATTTTTTTGATAGAATATATTCAATTTTATTTTTTATTTTAGAACTTATATTTTATATTTTTAAAGGTTCACTTTTACCTTTTCCACCTAAAATTTTAGCAACTGAAATTATTGGATTAATATTTTATATTATTCTTCAAATGGTTAGATTAAGAATTCAATCAATGGGAAATAAAACAGAAATTAAAATATATTTAGTTTATTCTTGTGGCTTTTCTGTTCCAGTTTTATTTATTTATTTATTTTATTTATTTTTTCAAATTTATCCTATGATTTTTGATTTTATTGCCTGTATTATTGGTGGTGCTTTTTGTTTACTTGAAATTATCATTTGTCTTGTTTTAGTTTTTACAATTCCTGGATATGAAGATAATTTTTAAATACTTTTATTTTTTTTATTTTTTAAAACAATAAAAAATAAGAAAATAAAATATAAAATTTATATAAAAATTTATATAATAAAATTAAGTTTTTATAATTATATAATTAAAAATATCTTTAATATATAATAAATATAATTATAATGATAAATAAATACTAAATAAAATTTCAAAAATTTATAGTTAAAATTTACATAAAATCCTTCTCCATTTATATTATTATTAATTATGACTATTCATATATTATTTCATCATTTTGGATAATTATAATTTTATTTTTTTTTAATCTTTTTCAAGTTCAAAACTTGAAATATCACTTAAACTATCTAAATCTTCATCAAATTTACCTGTAATTTCATTTGAATAATTTGTTAATGTTGAAAATTTTGTATCATTTGAATTTTCTGATCCTTTTCTATTTGAATGAAAAAGGATTTTTGCAATTGGCCTATTTTCAAATTTATGTTCTAAATTAAATGAATTAATATTTTGATTTTCTTCTTGCATTTTTTATTAAATAATCTAATAAATTTTATAATTAAAATAATAATAATAAAAAAAAAAAATTTTATAATATTTTTTGCATAAAATATATTATACATAAATAAAATAAACCATTAGTAAATCTATATAAGTATTTACAAGTAATCATAATGATAATTTAACTCTTAAACTTTTATTTATAATATAGAATGAGATGCAGATTAAATAAGTAAAAAAAATCTTAATCATCTTATTCACTTAAAAAAATATTATAATAATTCTTCAAAACATAAAATTTCTTTTTATTATTAAAATACATTTGTTGTTGAAAAAATGTAAAATAATTAATATTCATTTGGATTGAATTACAACTTTTATTAATAAACCAAAATTTATCAAAATCAGGGAAAATAATCCAATTAATATCGTTTCCTTTAATATCTTTTACATTTATTCCTAAAATTTTTAAATAATGTCCACTATTATTTCCTGTTTTAAATTTATAAAAAATTTCAAAAGAAAATGAATTAAAATTATTATATTCAATACAATTATATTTGGGATTTGAATAGGATTTTATAGGAGTCCAAATTAAACTAAAATATGAATCATATCCAATATCATTTAATTCCAATTCCTCAATTTCAGAATAATCTTTTTTTAATTTTCTTAATTGTTCATTATAACATTTCATATTATAAATTTCTTTTTTCTCTTCTTTAAAATTAATAACTTGTTTTTGTAATGATGATAATTTATTACTTAAAAAACTACCATCTAAAGTTGTATTATTAGATGTTATTGAAGTATTATTGTTTGAAGTATTTATATAAACTGCATTTAATTTAGGGAAATATTTGATATTAGTAAATGTTTTATTATCAATTTTAAGTATGCAATCTATTCCAAATAATGAAGCATTATTTAATGAATCTAAAATATCAATTACTTTTAAATCATCTGATTCATATATAAATGGTGTTGTATTTGTCATTAGTGAATGAAAATTACAAAAATTTTGTATTGAAGATATATTATAATTATTATTATATTTATTATTATTATTATAACCACCATCATTATTATTCAAATTGATTTGATTTTGAATTTGAATTTCCTTTGAAAATACTGTTAATGGAAGTGAATAATTTAAAAATAATTTTTTAATAATTACATCATCTTCAAATAAAGAAAAATTTCTAGCATTAATATTTTTAATAACATTATTTTTAGAAATTACAAAACCAACACCAATTGAGCATTGAATATTATTAAAAATGTAATTTTCAAAATATAATTCATCACTATTCTTTTTAAGAATTGTATCCAATTGACAACTATTGATTTTATTATGAATTGCTTTCATAATATCAAATCCTTTAACTTGGAAATTAACATTTTCTTTTAGAATTTTAATATTTTTATTGTGAGATAAATATCCATTGAGTTCAATTCCAAATATTGTATTTGAATATTGAGGATTGATTTTAATAAAAAATTCATTTTTTTTTCTTGAAATTTCATCATTAAAATCAAATGATATTAATAAAGGAATTTTTGTAATATTTTTATCAAGAGCAAATATCTGATTTGCTCTCATATCGATAGGGAAATAACTCGATAATTCATTTTGAACATTAAAATTTTCTTTCTCAAAGAAAGTTTTAACATTCTTTTCATTAATTCCTCCAATTAAATCATTTGAAAATGATTTTTTATTTTTCGAATCTATCTTTGACAAATTAAGTTCCCATTTAGAACATTTTTGAAAACAAATTAAATCATAATTATGATTTATTATTATATTTTTTAAGTAGTCTTTATTTGAATTATTTATTTTGTAATTTTGTTTTCTTGAATTATAGTGGTAACTGTTCGAAGGAAATGTTTTTTTATTGTTGATGGGAAATTGTTTTGATTTAGGAAACATTTATAAATTATTTTTATTTTTATGAGCTTATATATAAAATATAATAAAAAGAATTATTTTCATTTCTAGAATTTTAACTTATTAATTTTAATTTAAAAAGATATTTTTGATAAAAAATTTAATTATTAATTATATTAATAATTTATTTATTAAATATTTGATTAATTAATTAGAAATACTACCTTCTTCTTTTTCATAAAAATATTCATCACTATAATTTCTTTTTATATATTTTACATAACTTCTACTTTTACTACTATTTAAACTTCGACTTCTACTTCTACTTCTAATTAAATTTCTTTCTCTTTTTTTTCTTTTTTCTCTCCTTTCTCTTTTTTCTCTTCTTTCTTTTTTTTTTCTATGATTATGTCTATGAATACGTTCTTTTCTCTTTTTTTCTCTTTCTTCTTTTTCTTTTTCTTGTAATTCAATATCAAAAGCATAACCTAATTGATAATCATCTTTAATATTTAAAGCATTTTTAACTTTATTCATTTGTTCATTTTTCATTTGTCCTCTTTGATGAGTATCTCTATTATCAACATAAGAATCTTTTTTCCTAATAATATCTTTATACATTTCTTTTCTTTTTTCATTTATTTTTTCTTCAATTTCTTTTTCATTTAATTTAGATTCTCTTAATTTTAATGATAAATCATATAATTCAGATTCAATTTTATATTTCATTTCATGTTCTATTATTTCATTATTTATTTTCCTTTTTGTTGCTGCTGGTTTTTCTTTAAATCCTTCAATTATTGATTTATATCCTCCTGGTTGATATTCTCTTTTAGGTATATATGCTAATGATTTTTGAATGTAACCATTTGTTCCTGAACCTTTTGTTGTTTCTAATCCTACATATTGATACATTTTTTTTTTTATTTCCTTTTATTAAAGAATTTTTTATATTATTTTATTTTTATTTTTTTATTTGATTATTTTTTTTTAAAAATGTTTTTTTTTAAATTTAAATATTTTTTAAATGAAAAATAAAGATAATAGTAATATTATTTCTAAAAATATTTTTCAGGATATTAATTTAAGTGAAAGAGAAGGATGGAGTAAATCTCAATTATATAAAAGTCCAAAATATAATTTTTCACCAATGATTAATTTAATTTCAGAAAATCAAACAAATAAAAAAATAATACCTAATATTTCTCATAATAAAATAAATGAAAATATTGATAATGAAATTTTGAAAGATAAAAATAAACAAATTAAACAATTGAAAAAATATATTGAATACTTAAAAAATGAATTAAATTTATCATATAAAGGGACTAAAGAAATAGATAATCAATTAAATACAATTAAAAAAAAATCAGAAGATGTTCTGAATGAAAGAGAAAAAATAAAAAATAATATTGAAATCGAAAAAAAAATAAGAGATGAAATTTTAAAAGAAAATGAAATGTTAAAAATTAAGTTTTTAAATTGTTTAGTAAATTCCAAAAATCATTTAATAATATATCAAAATAAAATAAATGAAATAAATAAATTAATCCAAATTCAAGGAGAGAAAAATTTTGATTATGAAAAAAGAAATGAAGCATTAAGAAAAACAATAGAAAAAAAAGAAAAATTAGTGTCTGAATTACAGGAAAAAATAAAAATAATGAATAATTCTAAATAATTTTCTAATAAAATATTGTATTATTTTTAAAATTTTTTATTTCTTATCTTATTATATGTTTTTTTATTTTTGACAATCAAAGAAAATAGAATATTCTAATTATTGAAATATATTTATGATTCAAATTCAAAATTTTTTATAGATTTATAAAATTCATTTATAATTAAATTATTGTATTTTAAATAATGATAATATAATTTTTTCCATAATATTTCATAATATAAATTTTTAATATTATTTTGAGATTATATTCATTTAATTAATCATTTTTTGATATTCATAAATATTTTTTTTTTAATTTAAATTTAATTATGGAAGATTTAGTTATTCAAAATAGAAATAATTTATTTAAAGATAAAAATATTTCTTTAAATGATGAAAGAGAAAAAAATATTTTAACATTAAGGAAAAAAAAATTAGATTCTTTTTTATTAAAAAAAAGATTAAATAACTCGAATCATAATAATTTATTAGAAGAAACTAATTTAAATATTATTCCAGAATTATTAAATATACCAAATCAATCACAGCTAAATTTTAATGTATTAAATGAAAATATCATACAAATAATTGTTAATTATTTAACATCTCAAAATTTAAATTATATAAAATATGCTATTCATTTATTAAAAGAATATTCAGTGAATAATAATTTCACAAAAGGAGATATTGAAATATTAAAAAATTATAAAATATTAGAAATTTTAGGTTTAATCCTTCAAACAAATTATAATGAAACACAAATTGTTAATGAAATTATTTGGATTTTTATAAATATTCAAATTAATGAGAGTATAGAAAAAGATTTTTTATCAACTATAGTCACTGAAAAATTGTTAATATTATATTCTCATTTTTTAGATTCTAATTATGATAAAATAGTAATATCTGTTCTTTGGATGTTAAATAATTTGGTGATATATAAAGAATTTAAAAATATTATTTGTAATAATGAAATTATTGAAAAAATAATAGAATTATCAAATTTAGAAATTTCTGATGTAGAATTAAATGGATTTTGTTTACAATTTTTTGATTTATTATTATATAGATTTGAATTTGAAGATAATAATAAAAGAATAAGAAAAATATTAACAGAAATAATTAAAATAGGATGTATTAATTTATTTAATAAAAACCCAACATCATTACTATTAGCATATAAAATATTAGCAAAAATAAGTGAAATATCAGATAATGATTTATTGCAAAAAATTGAGGAAGAAGGTGCAATGGTCAAAATTATAAAAACTAAATATAAAAAAGATAATTTGGATTTAGCAATTAATGGAGTTAAAATAATTTCAAATTTATTTTGTGGAAATAATAAATTAATTGAAGATTTAATTAATATGAGAATTATTGATTTTTATGAAAATATATTAAATGAATTTCATCAGAACAAACAAATTATTTTATATTGTTTATTTGGTTTATTTAATCTTTCAAGTTCTAAATATCAATATAAAAAAATTTTAATGAATTGTATAATTTTTAATGAAGAAAGTTTTAATTATTTAATTGAATCTTGTGATAATTATATTCATGAGAAAATATGTGATATAATGTATAATTTATGTTCTACTAAAAAATTTGAAATGTTGAAATTTTTATATGATAAAAAATGTATTTTGAAAATTATATCTTTGCTATATTCGGAAAAAAATAATAAAGATAAAATTATTAAATATCTTCAAATAATTGAACGTTATATCAGTTCTTTCTATGAAAAAGAAAAAAATTGTATAGAATATAAAAATGTTGAAGAATTATATAAAAATATCCTAAGTAATAGTTCAAATATATTAGAATTACTTGATACAAATACTTTTAATTTATTTTCAGAAAATTTAAGAAATAATTTAAATTAGTTTATTATACTTTTATAAATTAAAAAAATTGATAACAATTTTAAATAAATATTAATATTTTAATCATTTAATCTACTATATATAAGATATTTTTCATTTAATAAAACTATTATTATCAATATTTTTTTTATTTAATATAAAAAATGATTAATCATCTTTTTTATATTATTAATAAATACAAACTTATCTAAAAATCCTACATAATATATACCTATAATTTCCACCTTTATTTTAACAAAAATTACAATTCATTTATTTCATTATCAACATTTTCTCCAGTTGATAAACTTGATGTAGAGGATGATTTAATACAATAATTAAAATAAAAATCAATAATATATTTTAAATTTATTGAATTATATTCATCTAAATCTTCTATTTCATTATTATTGTTATTATTTTTTTTGCAATCTTCATCAATTAATTTATTTATATCAACATCTTCGGTAAAAAAATATTTAGTATCATAATTACTTTTTACTTTAGGAATAAACGGTGCTTTTATTCTTTTATTTAATAAATCATCCCAATTAAACCCATTAAAAAATTCACAATTTTTTATTTCATCTAGTGTTAATCTATTATCTTCATCAGTGATTAATCCTTTTAATAATTTTTTAGCTGAGTCACTAATATAAAAAGGAAAATCAATTTGTTTATAATTATCACAAATTTCCTTATAAATTTCCTCAGTTATATTACTATCAAAAGGACAAACACCAACTAATAATTGATAGAAAATAATACCAAGACTCCAAATATCATTTTTAAAGCTTAATTTATTTTCTTTTATTAATTCTGGAGACATATATTGTGGAGTACCTAATTTAACTTTATTTATATCAAAAGAATAAAAATTGTTTAAATTATTATTAACATATGATGTACATGAACCAAAATCAACTAAATTTAAATAACCATCTAAACTTAATAATATATTTTCAGGTTTTAAATCTCTATAAATTATATTATTTGAATGTAAATATTCTAATATTACAATTAATTGTGCTATATAAAATTTAGAAGCTTTTTCATTAAATCTACCAACTTTATTTAAATGATATAGTAATTCACCACCTTGATAAAATTGAGTTAAAATAAAAATATTTTTTTCATTTTGAAATGAATATTTTAATGAAGGTAAAAAATCAACTTCTTTATATGATAAATTTTGAAGTATATTTTTTTCATTTAATGCTAAATAAAAATTTATATTAGGTAAAGAATTTTTTTTATCAAATAACATATCTTTATCTAATACTTTCATAGAAAAAAATAAATTTTGATTTTGATTTTTTTTTATTTGTTTTACTAAATAAACATTACTAAAAGCTCCTTTTCCTATTTTAGATATAATTTCAAAATCATCTAAATTAATTAATTCCATTTTTTTAAACATATTTTGTTAATTTATTTATAATTACGTAATTCATAAAGGATAATGATTAAAAATAAAAAATAAATTAATTATTTCAATTTTCTAAAAAAACGAATTAAATAAAAAAATTAATGTCAAAATACTTTATTTTTTTTATTTGTTTTTCCCCTTTAATATTAACTTTATATTTTCCAGAAAGTAATTCGACAAATATAAAACAAAAGGGAAAATTAATTTGTACAGGAAATTTAATTAGTGATTCATTAACAATGAAAGAAAAAAATGATATTTTGACTTTAGATGCTTCATTTGGTTATTTAAATATTTCTGAATTAAATACTAGAAAAACTTCAGCTGAAACTTTACAAACAAATTTAATAATTCCAGATAATGAAGAAAAAACAGTTTATTTAAATGGAATTTTAAAAATAAATGGAGGAGTAACTTATGAATCAGAAAATAATGATAATGAAAATTTAATGAATAATCAAAAAGGTTTTTCTTTTATTCAAATGACTAATTTTTTTGTTAATGAAGTTAAACAGTGGAGAGCAATTAATATTGATAATAATTTAAATGAAATTAATGATAAATTAAATAATGAAATTTTAAGTGAAAATAGCAATAGTGATTCTATTGAATTTAAAAAAGTTTTTTATTTTGATAATTTCATTGAGCAATTAGAAAAAATTGAAATTGAATTAAATTTTAATTATATTGAAAAAATTATTTCAAATAATCAAGTTACTTATATTAAAATTAAAGATGAATATTATTGGATTAATAATCATAATTTAGAAGAAACTCAAATTGATGAAAGAAATAAATTAGTTCAATGTTCAACTAAAAGTACTGATCATATTAGTATTCATATTAATTTTAGTTTAATTAAAGAAAAAAAATTAGAAATTATTTTTGGGACAAAGATTACAGATAAAGAACTATTAAAAGAAAAAATAAAATATTGTAATAAAAAAATGAAAAATATTATTTCATTTTCAGATTTAGAAATTTTAGTTAGATAAATATAAAAAAAAATAAATAAAATATTAATATTATGAAAAGTTTAATTTTTCAATTTTAATTAATTATTATAAATCTTTTATTTATTATCTTTATTAATATTCCCTTTATCACCTTGTAAATTATTAAAAGGATTCATATTATATATATTCATCATTTGCATATTCATAAATTGTTTCATTTGATTATAATCATTCATATTTACATTCATTAAATTTTGATTTATTAAATTTTGCATATTTTGAGGATAAACTGACATTAAAGTAGGATTATAAAATATTTGTTGTTGAGGTTGATTTAATTGACTTATTCTTTGATTTTGTTCTTCATTTATAAATTCTTCTATTCTTTGTTGAACATTATTTTCATTATTTATATCATTATTTATATTTTGATTTTGTTCATTATTTATTTGTTCTTGTTCAATATTATTTTGTTGATATTTCATTATTAATTCTAATAATTTTGTTTGACTTTCTTCATTAAATACCATTAATTTTTTTATTATATCATCTTGAGATAAATTATTGAAATTCTGATTAATATATTCTTCTAATATTTTCATATCATTTTGTTCTAAAATTTTTTCTAATTTTTCATTTTCATCTTTAATATATTCTGTACTCATATTAGAAATATAATTTGGTTCAATATCCATACTTATATTTCTACTATAACTCATTTCATTTACATTATTATTACTATTATTATTATTATTATTATTATTATTATTGTTACTATTATTATTATTATTATCATCATCATCTGAAATGGGTGAACCTATTTTTTCATATTTATCACTTAAAATTCTCTCATTTTCATTTATTAATTTTGGAATTAATTTTTTATTTTCTTTAATTATTGTTTCATCTAAAGTACTTTTATTTGCAATTAAAACAAAAACTAATATTTTTTCTAAATTTTCCATAAAAGGTCCATTTAAAAATTTACATTCATCTAAAATTTTTCGATAAAATCTAGGATATTTATTTGATAATGAAAAAATATATAATTTTACACCATTAATAACTAAACAACCACATTTATTAGCTCTATCATATTCATCAATTAAATTTAAGAATTTAGTTATTTGTTCCTCATTTGAATTTTTATCAATTTCAATCCAACCATATAATTCTATTTTTGATTTATTACTAAATTGTTTTTCACAATAAGGAATAACTTCTTCAGTTTTTGCTTTATTATTTACATTTAATTCTTTTTCAAATGAAGGAAATAAAGTAAATAATTCAAATTGATTAGTTGAATATAAATTAACTTTATCAATTTGACTTCTATTTAAATTTAATTTCCCTGAAAAAATTCTTAAAATACTCCCAAGTGGAATTTTTGATTGATTAGGATTAATTTCATAATTATTATCATATAAATTTTCTTTTTTTAATGAAGGATCATAGAAAACAGGGAAAAAAATTAATTGAGAAACAATTTTATCATTTTTTTCTATTTCAAAAGGATTATATAAATAATCATTTTTATCATTTGGATTAGTCATTGAAGAAATATTTAAAGAATTTTTATCTTTAATATCATGATTAGTAGGAGAAAATCTAATATTATTTTGTCCTTCAATTGATTCAAGTGAATCTTCATCTTCTTTTTCATCATTATAATTATGATTTGAATTTGAAATATTAAATTCTTCACTATTCATTGTACTTAATTGATTATTATTTCTATCATCTTTTTTATTTTTATTTGCATCACATGCTAAAGATGAATATAATTCATGTACACTTGATAAAACTCCTTTTAAATTTATTTTTTCTTCTTTTTTCTTTTTTCCTTCTTCTATATCTTTTAATTTTTGTATAAATTTTTGACCAAATGGAAATTTTGATATTTTAAATAAAGTTATTTTACCTTTTATTATTAATTGACTTACCTTTTTATAATTTCCTATTTCTTTAATTGTTTTTAACATATTATTAAATGTTTTTTGATATTCTTGATCTATTTTTGGATAAGCTATTGATAAATCTTTTTCTAATTTTTCTACTTGTTTATTAATAAAATCATCTCCTTCTTTTGAAAAATAGGAATTACTTTTAAATAATTTTGTAAATTGAATTATTGAATTATCTCGAATTGCTTTTTTTAAAAAATCATCTTCATTTTTTTTTTGTTCTATTTTATTTGTTTTATTTGGTTTTTTTGTTTTTTTTGATAATAATTTTAAAATTTCCTTTTTTCCTTCTTCTTCTTCTTTTTTCTCTTCATTATCTTCAATAATTTTAATTTCTTTTTTTTTTTCCTTTTCCTTTTCTTTTTCTTTATCATCATTTTCATTTTCCATTATAAAATTTTCATCTTCATCTCTTTTTGCAATTTTATTATTATATTCTTCAACAAATTCAGTTTCATATACAAAATCTTTATCAAATCTTCTTTTTATATTTCTTTTACCTCTTATATTTTGAAAATTTTCAGCATCTTCTAATAAATCTTTTGAAAATTTTTTTAAAGCATCTGCTTTATTTAATTTTGATTTTATTTTATGTGTTTTTATTTCTTCTTCATTTGAATTTTCTTCATCATATTCTTCATCTTCTTCTAAATTCTTTTTAGAATATATTTTTTCAATTTTATTATCATTATTTATTTGTTGTTTTATTTCAACTATATTTTTCTGTCCTGTATTATTTGTATTATTATTATTTTTATTAATATTTTCATTACTTTTATTTTCAATTCCTCCAATATTAATTTCAATATTTCTTTCAATTAAAATATCATTTAAATCAATATTTGAATTATCAACAATTAATTTAACTTCATTAAGTTCTTTTTCAGTATTACATTTTTTAATTTTATTTATTAAGTTATTTGCTTCTTCATATAATGACTTTAAATTTGTTAATTTTTCTGTATCATTAATACCATAATCTTTTGATTCAAACATTAAATGTTCTATCATTACAGGAATTGGTTTTTTACCAGATGATATTAAAATATTATATTTTTTATCCCAAATTACTTTATTAATTTCATCTTCATCTTCTATATTATGGATTATAATTTCATCTTTTAAAGAAAGCATTTCATATAAATCACTTTTAGGATCTTTTATCATTTTTTTTAATTTAGAAATATTTTCTAATGAAGTATCATAATTTTTAATTAAAGTTTCTCCTTCTGGAAAACTTGCATAATTATTTCTTATTTTATTTTGTAATGTTTGAACTTTATCAAATGTTAAAATACTAAATGCACTTTTTAATTGGTTTTTATTATTTAATGGTTTATTTAGTTTTTTTATTTCTTTTTGAAGATTATGTGTATTGTTCATTATATTTTTTATTTTTTGATGTAAATCTGATAATTTAACATGAAATTTATCTACATTACTTAATAATTTTTCATAATCAGTTAATTTTGCTCTAGTTTTAATATATGTTTCATATAAATTATTAAAATCATTTTTTAATTTTATTATATTAGATATTACATTTTTTTCTTCATGAAAATAAATTTTACAATTAGGTAATTTTTCATAATCATTTATAATATTGTTAAATTCTTCTTCTGATATTTGTTTTGTATTTTTTGATTTACTTAATAATTCACTTAAATCTTTATATTTTCTAGAAATATTAATTTGATTAATTAAATCAGTTATATAATCAAATTTTTTTATTTCATTAAATTTTTTTAAATTAATTCCTTCTTGATAAACTTTATATATAGTATGAAAATCTACTTTATTTGGTGAATTAGTAAAATTTGTTCTTATTTTAATGCACCAATCTAATGTTTTAATTGGATCAATAAGAAACTTATCATTAGATAATATTTTATTATTAATAAAATCTATAATAACTTTATTTAATTGGGTTAAATTATTTTCATTTGAACAAAATTCATTTATATTTTTTAAAGAATAAACTTCATTTGGATTAACTTGATTTAATTTATCATTTAAATCTTTAAAATTTTTTGTTGATTCAACATCATTAGAAATAATTAAAGTTTCATTTGGAAGTGAACACATAAAAGTTTGAGCTTCATTTAACATTACTTCTAATAATGATATATCTATTTGTTCAAATAGTTTTTTTTTTTTTTTTGATATAAAGTTTTGATATTTTTCTAACCATTGATATATTTTATTTATTTCTTTTGTTAAAATTTCTAAAGAATAAGTTTCATAATCATGAATATTATTTTGATTTTTTAAAATATCTTTTAAATCATTTTTAAATTTTTGATATTTAATTTCAAATTCTGGAAATGTTATTTTTGGTTTATTATTTTCATCATTTCTATTTAAATTTTCATCATAAAACTTTTTAACTCTTTCTTCTAATAAAATTAATTTGTTCATTCTTTCAATTTCAATATTATCTGAACCTTTCAAATTATTATCATTCTGTTTTGAATCAATAATGATTTGATAAATATTTTTACATTTTTCTAAATCTTTAATTTTATTTACATAAACTTCTTCTTTTAATTCTTTAAAATTATCAATTGAAGTCACAAATAAATCAACTTTCTCACTATTTTGTTTTTTAACATTATTATCAATTTCATTATTATTATTCTCCTCAGCCATTATTAAATCAATTAAATATAAAAAATAAATAAAATGATATATAACCAAAAATTAATGTGCATAAAAATTAAAAAATTTATTAATTAAACAAATTAAATGGCAATTACAAAGTTGATTTTATTTTTAATAATAGCACAAATTAATTCTTCATTAATATTTAAAATAAATAGTGATTCAACTCAATGTTTTATAGATGAATTATTTGCCGATAGTTCAATGATAATAAAATGGAAAATTTTTACACCAACAAAAAAAAATGTTAATAATATTCTACAATATTTTACATTATATGTTTTAAATGAACAAAGTCAAAATGAAGTATTTTCATATAAATTACAATCACCAAAAAGTAAAACTACTTTTTCAGTCTCAAAAGAAGGACAATATAGAATTTGCATTAATAGAAAAAAACATAAAGAAATGAAAGAAGAAGTTTATATGAATTTAAAATTATTAAGTGATAATATGGATGATATTGATTTTAAAGATGTTGTTTCTCTTGAAGATTTAAATATATTTGAAAAAAAGGCAAAAGAAATTAAAGAATTAACAAAACCTATTTTAGTAGAACAAAGTCAACAATTAGAAATTGAAAATAATTCTTCTATTGAAACTATTCAAAATACGAGATGGTATAAATATATGACTACAGGACAAATTATTGTTACTTTGATAATTGGAATTATTCAATTGAGGAATTTTAGAAAATTTCTTAAATCTCAACATATAATATAAATTTATTTTTTGGTATTTTTTTTAATTATTTTTTATATTATTGTTATGAAAAAAAATAAATATATCTTTTTGTTAAATATTAAGATTTCTATGAGAATAATATAATATTATTTAATTTTTATTAAGATTTAATATTTAATTTTTAAATTAAATTTTTGAATATATTCAACTGAATTATTTTTGTTTTTGATTAAGTGATTTTTTCTACGATTTTTTTTTGAATTCATCTTATAATCAACATTCAAAGTTGGAAATTCATTTTTTTTACTTTTATAATATTTATTTATATCTTTTTTATTTTCATTTCTCATAGAAAAAGATAAATTATTTCCTACAGATTGAAATAAAATAGAATTTTTTTTTTTCTTCATTTCTATATTGAATCTTTTTAACAAAATTTTTTTAATTAATGGATTTTTTGAAAGTCTTTCATTGGCATATTCATTTAAAATAGAAGTTGAATCATCTTTTAAATAAAAAGTTTTATATAATTGTTTGTTATAAATACAATTATTTATAACTGATTTATTTTTAATTAATGAATCTTTTTTCTTTAAAGATATTATATGTCCATTATTTATTTTATCATTTCTTCTTTGTTCCAAATTTAAAGAAATATTATGATTATGTACTTTCATTACATTCCAATTTTGTTCATTTTTAAGTCTTTGATTTATTAATGTATTATAAAATATAATTTTTTTGTTAGAAAAATTTGAATTATTCATATTTTGATGAGATGATATTTTATTATTCCTATTTATTTTATTTTTAAAATCATTTTGCTCTAAATTTTCATTATTATAATCTTTTTTTTCAACTTTATTTTGTATTTTAATATTTAAAAATTCATTATTTATATTTATATTTTTATTTTTTCTCAAGGAAATCTTTTTAATGAATCTTTTATCATTATTAGTTTTTTGTTTTAGAAATATGGTTTTATAAATTGATTTTTCCATTTATTTAATTCCATATAATATAAAAAATAATTCATATTAAATTATGTAGGAATATTTTTATAACTTTAATTTAATTAAAAATAAAAAAAAAGAATAAAAAGATATTTCAATAAATATAATAATAATAATTGTGCAAATTATTAATGAGCAAAATGTTGAGGACAAGTTGATAAAATTTTTTTAATTTTTTTACAATTAGAATCTCTAAGTTCCTTGGGAGCAACTTTTCTACAAAATTCTAAAAGATCTGGAGAATTTCTTTTTTCATATAAAAAATTTCTAGCACCTTTTGGGCATTGTATTTTCCATTCTTTAATTTCTGATTGTGAAAGAATACATTTACTTTGTAAAAGATTTACTTCTTGTTTAAGGCATCTTTCAACTTCAGAATATACTTCAGGAAACATTTGAATTATTGGATAAATTATTTCTTCAAATTTTTTTGCTGTTTTAAATAATTCTATTAATTTTAATACATCTTTGATTAAAATTTCTGATGTTAACAAACATTTGACAATTGGTAATGGAGATTTTTTTTCTAAAATTGGTTCTGATAAAATTAAACTAAATGATAAAAATATAAAAATAATCTTCATTTTTATTCTATAAAAAAATAATTTTTTTTATTTTTTATAATTTTTAATTATCATCTTAATTTAAAGATTTGGACTATTTTTAGTATAATAAAAATTTATAAGAAAATTTAAGATAACAAGATTTACTGTTTTAGAAGTAATTGAATATTTTTATTATTTAAAGAATTACTATGAATAAAAATAAGAAAAGAAAAAAGAAAATAAAGTAATTAAAAAAATGAAAACTATTGATGAAGATAAATATTTCGAATATGGAGTGTCTAACTATAGAAAAGATGAATGAAGTGTGTGTCCCTTTTTTAAATTAATTTTTAAATATGAATGGACTTTCTAGACTTTAACTTACTAAAAAACATACTTTTAATTTATTAAAAATTAATATTAAAAATCAGTAAAAACTTATTTTTATTTTTTCGAATATGAAATTATTATTATTATTAATTTTTTGGACAAATATTTTTTTAAAATAATTCAATTAAAAAAATAGAATTTGAATATTTTGTTTTTTATTATGAGATTTTTTAGGATTTTTTATCTTGTGAAAAGATAATGATAATTAAATTTTTTATATTTTTAAAAAAATTATTTATAAATTTGAGTTCTTATTAAATACCTAATTATATTTTTGTTTTATTAATATAATAAATCTATTATTTATTGCAAATTTGTTTTAATTTTATAAATGAAAAAAATTTTATATTAATAAAATAATTCTACATCTTTAACCTTATAACAACCTACATTAAGTAGAAATTTTACAATATAAAAATTTAACTTAAAAATTCTATTTGTTCTCCCATATATTCTAATAATTGCTTAGATAATCTAGGTTTTTTATCTTTTTTATATATAGTTTTATAAGATTGTAATAATTGGTCAATTTTTTGAGTTGAATAATTATGTAAAAGATATTCTGATTGAATAGGATGTTGAAAAAGTTTTATATCATTTTCACCTACTTTAATTGTAGGTCTAGATAAAAATTTAAATAAATGTATTTCATCATCAGTAAATAATAAATTTACAATTAAATCATGTTCGAATGATCTATTAATATAAGTTCTAATATCCATAAAATAATCTATTTTTTCTGCTGCTTGTTGAAAGAAATGATTTCTTAACTTTTGTTTTTTACTTGAACATGAACAATATAAAGAATATATAATTGATAGAATATTCATTTGAGAAAAATCTTTTTGTTTTGTTGTTGTTTTACTTAAATATTTTTTTTTATTTATATTATCATTTATAAAATTGCCATTATTTATTGTTATATTATTATCACTTTTTTTTTTATGAATTTTTTTATCTATATTTAAATTAATATTTGGATTTGGTAAATTTTTATCTTTTTTAACAGGTGTTAAATTATTTGTCATATTAATTAATTCTTCATCTATAATTTTATTTTTGATTGAATTTGATGAATCTAGATTGAATTGAGTAAAATTATCATTAACAGAATTATTATTTTTATTTTTATTAGTAATTTTATGATTAACTTTTGAATGTTCCTTAATATTATGTTTTGAAACTACTTTTTTATTTTCATATAATTCTTGATCCATAAATTTATTTAAAATTTCTTCAACATCAAAATTTCTATTACCTCTATATTTCATAGTTTTATGAATAATATATTCATTAATATAAGTTCTATTAATATATTCATTAATAATTGAAAAAACAAGATGAACTGCATTTAAAATTCCAGTTAAATTAGCAAAAAATGAAGGAAGTTTTTCATATTTTCTATTTAATACAAATATATTTGAACTTGCTTCAATATTATAAATACCTAAATTTGAATCATTATTTTCTCTATCAGCTAAATAAATAAAAGTATCAACTGATTGATCATACATTGCGTCATTTCTTAATTTTGGTGTTTCAAAAAACCAATTATCATCATTATAAAATTGAATACATGAAATATAAATATTAGTTTCTTTTTTAAAATTGGGATCTAATCCTTTATAAGAAAATCCAAAATGAAAAGGTAAAGGTTGAGTTCTATTTTCATAATCAATGGCTTTATCTATAAAAAAAAGAACCATTTCTAATCTTGTAGTCATCATTAAATTTTGAAATTCTTTGAAATTATTCAATGAATAATTACTTAATAATACTTTAACTTCAATATATCTAAAATAATCATCAACATATGCTCCATTAATTGTATAATTAAAATTACTTGAATTTGAATCAGGACAAAATAAATCTTCTATTCTATTAATTTCAAATTGTTCATCTATTTTATTAAAAAAATCACTTTTTTCACATCTTTTATAATTAAAAGGAATGTAAGTAATATTTCTTTCTCCTATCCATTCAACGAATCTAAAAGAAAAATCAAAATATTTATTTAATTCTATTAATACATCTTCATCTGCATCTGCATATTGTAATCCAAAGGCAAAATTAAATTGGACTTCAGTTAAATTTATATATGGTTCTTTTTCTATTATTTTTCTTGAATAAATAAATGAAATATTATCTCTAATTACAAAAAAATATCCCATATAAAAGAAATAAAATAAAGTAAAAAATATAAATATTATTGTAAAAAATCCTCCTATTAAAGAATGATATTCATATGCATTTTCAATTTTGAATGAAATTGGTGTACTAAATAAATCAATTTTCTTTAATATTATACTCAGACGATTATTTGACATTTTTTAATTTAAATTTTATTCATAATTAAATATAAATAAATAATATTGTTTTCTATTTGAAACTAAAAAAATAAATAAAAATATTATAAAACTTAATTTTAATATAATAATTCAAAATTGAGTTTATAATTTTTGTTTGAATAATTAGATAAATTAAATCATTATGAATAAAATAAATAATTATAAATAGTAAAATAATTGATATATAAAAAATAATTTAAAATATATTTTTGTTTAGTTTAAATCAGTTAAAATAAATTAAATTAAGATAATATTAAATTATATTTTTTGTTTTTTTTAATAATTATTGTAATTTTTTATTAAAATTTAAATTAAATTTTACTTTTTTGAGCAATTATTTTTGGTTCATCTGCTATAATCTCACAATCTTTGCTAAAGTTATAGAAAAATCCTTTCATATTAGTAACAAGTCTAAGATTAAATTGCTTTAAATTTAAATATTTCATAGAAGTACAATTATAAAACATATAACTAACATATTTAAGTTTAGATGTTTTTGTATGTGATAAATCTATTCTTTCTAATTTAGAACAATTAGAGAACATTTCTTCACTATTAATAACATTATCAATATTAAAATTAAACAAATTTAAATATCTTAATGACGAACAATTATAAAATGTTTGTTTCATATAAACTACATTCTCAGTATTAAAATTTGATATATCTACATAATTTAAAGAACTACATCCAGAAAACAATTGTTGTAAAGATTTAACTTTTTTGGTATTAAAATTAGATAAATCAATACATTCTAATGAAGTGCATCCAAAAAACATTCCATTAATAGCTTCAAGATTATTAGTTTTAAAATTTGATAAATCTATAGTTTCCAAAGAAGAACAATTATAAAACATTTCACTCATATCAGTTACTTTTTCAGTATTAAAATTTGATAAATCTATACTTTTTAAAGAAGTACAATTTGCAAACATTTCACACATAGATTTAAACTTACTAGTATCAATATTAGAAAAATTAATATTTGTTAAATTAATACATTTAAAAAATAGCCCATATACACTTTCTATTTGAGAAGTTTCTAAATTTGAAAAATCTACAGATTTTAAAGAAATACAATGTGAAAACATATTATTCATATCAGTGACTTCTTTAGTTTGTAAATTAAATAAATTTATAGATGTTAATTCAATACGATTTGAAAACATATTTGATATATCATCTAATTCTTCACTAAAAACAAATTTTATTTCATTTTTTCCTTCATTTAATTCATTTGAACTTTTTATTCCTACATATGGTTGATTATTTATAAATGTATTTGTTAAATCACTTTCTTCTTCCATTGATATTATAGGATTTTTTAATTTTATAGATTCTTTTGAAATATCATAAATACAATCTATTGAGCTTATTTCTTCTTTTTTTTGAGAAAAATCTACATAATTAAATAAATTATCTAATTTTGTTTTTTCTTTTTTTAAATAATTTTTAATAGATGTTTTTTCTTTTATTATTTCTAATTGATTTATATAATATAGTTTAAAATTATTTTTTTCATCGTTTTCATAAACTTCTGAAAAATCTTTTTCCCTATCACCATCTGTTTCTTTTTTTTCAAATTTTTTTAAATATTCTAAAATACTTTCTTTCCATTTATTTAAAAAATTAATATTTTCTTCAATTTCTTTTAATGTATTATCCATTTTTAATTTTTCCCAATTATTCAATTTAATCTTATAAAAAGGTATAACATCTTTATGTCCTTGATGTTCAGGGTAACACATATCACATATATTTTTTTGACAGGCAACACAATAATGAAAGTAATATTTGTTTGGATGTTCTTTACAACTAATATCAAATTTTTTTATTTTTCTATCTTTGAAATAAGGGTCTTTTAAAAAAGGTTGGTTTAAATATATTTCTAAATCTAATTCATCTTTTTTCATCATTTTTTTAATCATTTTTTGTAAAATATTATTTTGAATTAAATCCAATCTTTCTTCTACATACCAACCATATTTTGAAAAAGGTTTTAAAAATAAAAGAAAATAAATTATTTTTCCTATTGAAAAGAAAAAATCTTTTTTTATTTTAGTCTTTAAATTTTTTATTTCATTTCTATTTTGAATCAACATGACTGTTTTATGATCAATAGTATCTAATGGTAATATAATATTTGATTCTTTAAATTCATAATTTAAATTATTTTCATATAAAAATTTTAAATTTGTATTTAATTTTAATAAAACTTCTCTTATATCCTCATAATTAAAAGGAGTTTCTGTTATATTTATATAATCAGTTAAATTTACTTCTGTATATTTTATAATAAAATAGTAAAACAAATCATTTTCTTTTTCAGCAATTATTAATTTGCTATCAAATAATATTTTTAATTTATCTCTTTGGAAATCATAAGAATGAAAATTTTTGTATTTTATTTTGTCATATTGTTTTATTACAGCATATGATTTGTCTTTTTTTGTTGTTACTTTAAATATAGTTATATAATTATTTTTTCTTATTACTTTAATCCTATCATAATCTTTCCATATATCCATTTTTATTTTTATTAATGATATTAATTTAACATAATCATTAAAATGTAAAAAAATATTTATTTTATATTAATTTTATTAATTAATAATTTAATTTTCAATTATTTTTTTATAAATTAAACAACATAATAAAGCATCTAATGCAGCATAATGAAATTGACTTTCCCTTAAAGGCCTTTTTTCCCAATTAGAACATTGTTCATATTTACATAATGGTTTCCCAATTAATTTTTCACATACTTTAGAAAAAGAAGGGCATTGTTCAAAATATTTAATTGAATATAAATTAGTAATATCAATAATTTCAACTTTTTCTTTAAAAAAAGTACTTAATTTTTCTGGGAAATTAATTAAATCATTATTGAATTCAAAAGAAATAAATTTTTTATTGGAAAATAATTTTTCAAAAGTATCTTCAAAATTAATATCTTTTGTTAATTCTACGATATCTAAAATAAAAATATTTTTTCCATCAAAATCACTTAATTGTATAATTGCAGTTTTTGTTTTTATATTTATTTTTAATGACTCTTTCCATTCAGAATCAATACCAATAAATTCAGTATTTTTATAATATAAATCAAAATTTTTAATTAAATCATAACAAGTTTGAATAAAAAGAACATTTATTTCTTCTCTTGTATAAGCAATACAATTTTCAGTTCTTGGTCCAAATTTATCATCAGGAATTTTAAATGATTTTAATTTTTTTGCTTCATTAATGAATTTAATATACCTTTTATCATAAATTTCTGGTAAGTAAAATCCTTTTTTGTCTCCATAATTAAGAACATATGATAATTTATTGATTGTATTATATTCTTTTTCTTTCATTTCTCTTAGAAAAATTAGAATAAATATTTCATATTCTATTTGATTATTTACACATTCAATTAATGTATCAATTTGATTATCAAAATATTTTTTAACTCTATGTAAAAATAAACCTTTTATATTAAATTTTTCAATTTCTTCACAATTTTCATCATTTAATTTTATAGAATTATTCATTTCTTTTATTAATATCTTTAATTCTTTTGTTTTTTTACTAACAATATAATTTTTGGCTATTTTATTAAATGATTCTGGAATTAATTCCAAAATAAATTTAATTTCATCTTTATCTTCTAAATTAATTAAAAATAATATTTTGTTGAGTAAAATTTTACTTATTTTTTTTCTTTCTTCATTATTAAATGTTTTGATAATACAAATTGCTGATTTATAGAAACTTAAATTATATACTAAGTATTCTAAATCAATTTTTGCAAAATTAGGATAATAATTCATTAAGTTATTATTAAAAATAAATGAATAAAATGAACTATATTGCTCATCAGTTTTATATTCTTTAGATATTTCCAATAAATCATTAATTAATGATTTTCTAATTTCTTCGTTAAATTTTTTATTATTATCTTTAAAAATTTTTATCATATACTGTAATGGAATTGAATTTTTTGGAATTTTTGAAAGTATAAATATATTTAAATCTAAAAGTTCTTTTCCAGAATTATTATAGATATGATATAAATTATTGATTAATGGAAAATTGATGTCTTTTTCATTTATAATATTAAAATTTTTAAATGAATATTTATTTTGAAGCCCAAAAAATCTGATAAAATTAATTGAATTTATTTTATTGTTAAAATAATGAATTAAAGTGACTTCTGTTTGAGCTTCAAAAAATTTAGTTAAATCTTCTTTTATTTGAAAACAAAATATAAATTTTTCAATAAAACTTTCTACTGAAACAATATTAATTTCAATTAATTTATTTATTAAATAATTAATAGCTTCTTTTTTAATTTCTCCATTTTGGTTTATAGATATAATTTTTTCTTCAATAAAAGAATTTATTGTTTTTAATAAATTAATTACACAATTTTCATTATTAATATCATTATTTTCAAAAATTTGTAATAATTTTTGATAGATATCTTCTTCATTTTTAACATCAAAAATTTCACATATTTTTTGTTTTATTTTATCAATTGAAATAAATTTATTATATATAGGATTTGAAATTAATTCATTTATTGATTTAAATAATACATTTTTTAATATCAAAAATTGGGAATAAATTTGACTAAATATATTTGTTTTCTTTGAATTAGAATTTTTTATTTCTGTGTTTATTTCTTTTGTTTCTTTTTTGTTTTCTTTTTCATTAAATTTTTGTTCTTTTAATTTTGTTTCTTTTAAATTAAAGTTTTGAAAATTTTTATTTGACTTTATATGAAAGTTATTTTCTTTATCTCTTTGATTGTGATTACTCAAAGGTTTATTGTTAAATTGCTTTTTGTTAAAATTATAATTATACTCATTATCGTAATAGGTTTTATTATAATTTTTATCATAATTATAATAATTATTAAAGTTATTATAATTATAATTATAATTATTATCATTGTCATTATAGTTATAATTATTATAGTAATATTTGTTTTCATATTTTTTATATTTATGATATTGATGAAATGATTTTTTGTTATAGTTATTTTTTTCCATGATGTTTTTATTTGAATATCAATCTTACCTTTATATATGAATTAATAATTAAATATTTCTATTTTTTTCATTTAATATTTTTAAATTGATGAAACTAATATTTATTATAAAAAAAATACTGATTTCACTTATTTTATAAAAATATTATATTGTCGCTTTTAATTTTAATTGATTTTTTTAAAGGAGATTATTTTAATAAGTTATTTAAGCAGAAAAAATAGATTTATAAACAAACTTTTTTTTATATTTACATGATATTGATTAAAAAACTTTTAAATATTAAAACAAAAAGAATTTGGTTTTTATATAAAAATGTCGGAAGATTTATCTTTTCAAGAGATAGAAAATTATGTTCAATATATTTCAGATTATGAAAATCAATTTGAAAATCAAAGACAAAATTGTACAAATTGTTATAGTGATATTAAAAGTTTAATAACAGAATTAGAAATGGAATATCCAAAAATTGATATAAATATTTTTAGTGATTTTTTTCAAATAATTGAAGAATTTTTCCAATTTTTTTCATCTTCAAAAGATGTATTAAATAAATTTAGTTACTTAAATGATTATACACAAGAATTAAATACAAAATATAATAGAGCTGTTGATCTTGTTAATGGATATAAAGAAATGTATGAAAATTTAAATGAAGAAATGAAAATAAAAGAAAATAATATAATAAATTTAAAAGATGAAATATCCAAATTAAATAAAAATTATATTGAATTATATCAAAAATATGATATTAGTAATAATGAAAAATTAAGAACTAATATTATTGAAGAAAATACACAAAAAAATTTAATAGAAAAAATAAAAAAATTAACAGATGAAAAATTAGAACTTGAAAATAAAATTAATATTTATGAAAGTTTAATGAAAAGTAAATATGTATTAAAAACAGAATATGAGAAATTATTTGTAAATTCAAAGAAAGAAAAAAAGAAAAATGAAGAATTAATTGAGTCATTAACAATTGAAAATGAAAATTTAAAAGCCGAAAATAATAAATTAACAACATTAAAATATGAACTTGAAGGTCAATTAAATAAAAAAATAGAAGAAATAGATAAAATAATTAATCAAACTAATAATAATGAAATGACTGAGGATAATAAAAATGATACAATAAAAGATGTAACAACATTAGAGAATTTACTTGCTTTAGATGAAGAAGAACAAAATCAAAATAACATTCCAGTAAATATTTTAAATATAAATAACCAAAAATTAAATAATAATAATTTAGATAATATAAATACAAATATAACAGAAAAAAGGAAAAGTTTAAGTTTTATTAGTCCAAGAGAAAACAACACAATGTTGTCTCATAGAAGTAATATTGAAAGTAATACAAATTTAAATTTTAGAGTTTCTGGTAATTTATTATCAGAAAGAGCTTCATTTTTTGATATAAAAGAAAATAATCCAATTGATGAAAATGTTAATATTTATGATACTTATAGAGATAGTCAAAGATCAACTTTTACTTTAAATCGACCTAAAATTTCTGGAATTAAAAATGCATATAAAATGATTAAAAAAAATCCTGCAAAAAAATATAATGAAGATTATTATAAACAATTTTTCTTTTTACTTTTTCAAGCTATGAAATTAAATAGTGAATCTATTGAAGCATTTTTAGTTGTTGATCCTGAAAATTTATATTATCAATGTAAAAAAGAACATATTCCTTTTCATAAATATGAAAAATGGTTAAATGAACATATAGAAAGTAATATTGATAATAATGTACTTAGAAATAATCAAGATTATGTTAATCTTGTTACTTTTATCTCTAATAAGTTATTTTAAAGACATTATTATAAAAATTCAGTGTTTTTTTAATTATTTTTTTTTTAAAATAATCACTTTTTATAAATTTAATTAAAGGAAAAACAACATTTTTTTCAATTGAATTATTAAATAAATATAAATAAAAAAAACAATAAATCGAATTATGTATTGAAATCAAAAATCCACTATTCATATCAATTGAGAAATATTATAATATATATTTATTAATTTATTTATAATTAAAAAAAAGATTTAAATCTTAATTTTTGTTATAAAAAATTTATTGTTCAAAAACTAAATTTAATATTTAATCTTCTTCAATTATAATATCTCCAGTTGCTTCTAAAGTGTTCGATTCCTCATTTTCATTATTTTTTTTCTCTATTTCTATATTATTTTTATTTATGTTTTTATTGTTTTCTTCATTTTTTACCTTATCATCTTTATTATTATCATTTTTATTCTCATCTTTATTATTATCCTCATTTTCATCATCATCAACTTCTTCAACCATAATATCAGATTCTGGCACTAAATCATTTACATTATCATCATTATCATCTTTTTTTAAATCATTATCTTCATTTTTATTATCATTTTCATTTTTGATATCTTCTTTTTCTTTTTCTTTATTTTCTTCATCATCATCAACTTCTTCAACCATAATATCAGATTCTGGCACTAAATCATTAACATTATCATCATTATCATCTTTTTTTAAATCATTATCTTCATTTTTATTATCATTTTCATTTTTGATATCTTCTTTTTCTTTTAATTTATTTTCTTCATCATCTTCTTCTTCAACCATAATATCAGATTCAGGTACTAAATCATTTCCTTCTTTTTTATTTTCATCTTCTTTATTTTCATCTTCTTTATTTTTTTTTTCTTT
>JAEEGK010005750.1_pt1 | contig 29967 bp, 19 predicted proteins | sample 8958771 | NCBI WGS metagenome assembly JAEEGK01 (sample SAMN16246547, study PRJNA631951) | gut metagenome | biome: gut microbiome; feature: rumen; material: SC-attached | host: Bos | place: Iran: Karaj | collected 2018-10 | reverse complement strand
AGTATATATATTTTAAAACAAAATAAAATAATAAATTATCCTTTAGTAAAATCAGCAATATCAACATTTTCTAAAACATCTTTAAAAGTATCCATTATAGCTTTTTTATCAACAGTTTTTCCTCTTGGAATCGTTGCAACAATTTCATTATCTTGAGGTTCACCGAAATTTGCTGTTATTCCAACAGTGCTTAAAAATTCTTGTAATATTCTTGCAAACATAGGTATATCATTTACTCTTTCTTTTTTAAATGTAAATATTAGCAAATTTGGTATTTTTGAATTTTTATTTTTATTTTCTTTATTACCTTGACAAAAACTTTTATTTTTTCCAAATTTTTTCCTATTAACTTTTTTCTCATTCACATAAATATTATTATTATTTCTAAAATCAATTTTTTTATGCATAACTTTAGGTGCATAAGTATATCCACATTCTTTCTCAATTTTTCTAATTAATTCTTCTTGTTTATCTTTTTTCATTTTTGATTCTTCATACAATTCAATATATTTATTTAGATTAAAATTTTTCCCATATATAATTTTACTATTATTATTATAATTCTTTTCTTGTTCTAAAATTTTCTTTTTTCTCTCAAGGCCATCATTATACAATCTATTCGATGCAGATATTTTATCTTTTTTATATAATTTTCTTAAACTTTCGTTAACTTTTGGTTCAAATGTATATATTAATTTAATCTCTTCTTCATTATCTTTTATTATTTTTTGCTTTTTTTGAGAATTTGTTTTTATATAATTTTCTTGTCTTTTTATAAATTTATTCAAAATTTTTTTTTAAGAACATTTTTTTTTTTTTAATTTTTTTTATATTAAAATATATTTAATTTATAGTTTTAAATAGAATCTTTTTAACGTTTGTTTTTATCTGAATTTGGAAGGAAAATTTGTTTTATTTTTTTAGTTTTTAAAATATTAATTGCAAGATCTCTTCTATTAATATTCAAATAATAATATACGAAAACATTAATAATAAAAGGTGGAATTTCTTCAACAGAATTTATTCCTCCTTGATTATTATATGAAATATCCAAATTACAATATCCTAAAAGATGAATTAAATATCCATCAATTTCTTCTTTTTTTCCATTTAAAATACACATTTTTATCATATTAATATAAACACTAACTTTAAAATTTGCAAAAGGTATTATTTTATTACTAATTTTTTGATAAAATTTATCATTAAAATTATCTAAATCTTTTTCTGTTATTAATATTTCAGAAATTTTTTGTGCATGTTTTAAATTTCCTGTGAATATATAACATTGAAGTAAATAACTATTTATAATATATTTTTGAATTTTTGTCGTTTCTGCTTTTATATTTCTTAAATAAAATATTGCTTCACTATAATTTTCATTAATTAATAAACAAAAAATTAAATTAAATATTGTATTTAAATATATTTTATCATCATATTTGTTTCCAATTAACAATAAAACTTTTTTGAAATTATCTATTATATCATTAGATATTAAATCTTGTTTTATTAATGAAGATTCATCATTTTCATCTTTTTCTAAATTAAAAGAAGAAGAAGCATTTATATTATTTAAAATAAAACAATTTTTAATATCTCTCATATCAAAATATTTATTATATATTTCATTAATATTTTTATTTTTACTTAATATTAATTCTAACTGTGATAAAGCAAGTCTATAATAAATATATTTATTATTAGTAAAAAATTTTGTATTATTATTACTATAATTTAATAAAAAATAAAGTATTTTAATACAATTTTCATAATTTCTTTGATAAAAATATGATAAAGCTAAATTAAAAGCAATTACAGGATAATAATGATTTCTTTTTATTAATTGAATTGAAGATGCAATATTTAAAATATTTAAGCATTTTAAAAAATAAAATGAACTTAATGAATATTTTCCTTCTTTTAAATTAATTATTCCTTGAGTATTATAATAATATATATTAATAATTTCATTTTTATTTGTATTCTCAGAGTAAAATTTTTCTAATTTTGAATTTAATTTATTCATTGAAAAATGTGAGGATAAATATAATAATCTAATATGAAGAAAATCAAAAAAATTTTTTAATCCAAAATTAGAATTAACTGTTAATTCATTTATTTCAACTTCAATTGTTTTCATTAATTCATTTGCTTGTTTAATATTTGAAGAAGTAAAACTTTCAGAAAAACCTTTTTTTTTTTTATTATCTTCATTAATAAAAAGTCTAATAAATATTTTATAAAGTTTAATAATATTTTTTAAAATTGTATCATTTTTAATATCAATTTCAAAATCATTTGGCAAAATTAATTGTTTATCAATATCTTCTTTAGTATCAATTTCATTTTCTAATTTTTTTATTTCTTCAATTGCATCTTTTATTTTTTCCCTTTCAATTAACATATCAATATAAATAATTTGTAAATAAAAAAAAAGTAATTTATTATCATAATAATATTTTCCATTTTCATTATTTTCAATTATATTTTTATATTCTTTAAATAATTGAAATTTATCTAATTGATAAAGCATAATAAATTTATTAATAATTAAACAAGGAGAATAATTAATTTCTATATTTTGAATATTAACTTCTTTATTTAATAAATTTATTAATTTAATTTGATTTTCTTTTAATATTTTATTTCCATATTTTTCAACTTCAATAATATTTTGATCATGACTTACTCCAACAACACTTAAAACTATTTTCATTTCAACTAATAAAATATTATAATAAAAAGAAGGATTTTCAGATTTAACTAAATTAATTTGTTGATAATATTTATTTAAATCTTTTAATATTTCATCATAATCATTTTCATTATTTTTATTATATTTAGATGTAAGTGAATTAATGTCAAAAATTGAATTTTTAATTATTTCTTTTATAAAATTTAATATTTCTTTTTTTCCTTTTTTTTCTAAAATTGAAGTAATTGTTTCATCATCATTATTAATAAAATCAAAATCAAAACTTTTAATTAATAATTGATTTAAAAAATCTTTTTGTGATTCGTCATTTATTTTATCACTTTTTATTAAATGAAAAATTGTAGTTTCTTTATTATTATCATATAAATTTAAATTTATTTCACTATTAAAACAAGATAAAATTAAATCACAAGGAACTTCTTGTCCTTCATCAAATGCATACATTAAAATAGTTGTATCATTATATTTTTCATTTTGATAATTTATATCAATTATTTTTTTTAAAAATAATTTTATACTTTCTGCATGTTCTTTATTATGCTTTTTACAATTTTTTATACAATGTCTGAAAGCTTCGTCTATTTTTTCTTCTGAAAATTTTTTATTTTCAAAAAGTTCTTTTAATTCTGTTAATGATGCATTTTCTGAATAAAATAATAATAGTTTAAAATCTTCTTCTTCTTCATTTGACATTTTTTTAAATTAATGACAATTAGTTTAATAATATATTGAAAAATTAATAAATATATTATAAAAATATATAATATTCAAATTGAAATATTAATTATTTATTTATTTTAATGAATAATTTTAAAATTAAATGGAGACTTTTAAACATAAATTAAAGAAGTTATTTAATGATCCAAAATATAATTTAGAAGAAATAAAAGATAAAGATGCAGATAGACATTTTATAAAATTAATATATGAACAACAAAGAAAAATAAGAAATAATTCAAAAAATAATAATGTTTTAAAAAATAAATCAAATAGTAATATTTATTATCATGATAATAATATTATAAATATGAAAAAATCAAATTTCAAAACATTTTCAAGAAATAAATCTTTAAATAATATAAATAAAAATTTTTATAGTCCATTATTTTCATTTCAAAAAATTTCAAATGAAAAAACAATTAATAATATAACAACTTTAATGAGATCTTTTACTTTAAAAGATATTCATTCCTCTTTTGAAAATAATATAAATTTATCAAGGTCATATTCTCAATTAGATATAAATGAAACTGAAAAAAGTAAAAATGGTTTAATTAAAAAAATTTCATATATGAAAAGAAGAATTGGATTAGATGATGAAAATAATAATTATAATACTAATAGATTAAGATTTAATGTACCTCAAAGAAGTTTAAATAATAATTTATATAATTTTAATAAAAAAGAATATTATCTTATTTCTCCTAGTTCTAGATTACATAATAGTAAAAGAAAATATATTAATTATCCCTTTGAAATAAAAGATAATAATAAAAAATATGATACAGAAAAAATATTTGATAAAATTTATAATAAAAAAACAAAGGGAATAAATAATGAAAATAAAAAATCAATAAAAGCAAATAATATTAAGTATATTAATTTTCCTTTATAATATTACTTTTTTTTTAAAAAAAAATATATTTTCTTTTTGAAAAAGATTATTTATTAATATTTTTTTTATTTTTTTTCTTTTTTTTATTTTTATTTTTTGATATTTCTAGATTAATCAAATCTAATTCATTTTCATCAAATTCAACTGAATTTATTAAATTAATTAAGTCATTTAAAAAAATTTTTTCAAAATAATTTTGTGTTGCAAAATTTAACATTAACATTCTTTCATAATCATTAAATTCTTCAAAAGTATTTAATAAATCAAATAACTCTTCTCTTGAAATAAATCCATTTTGATTTTTATCATATTTTTCAAAATAAGAATATAAATCATTATTACTTTTTATTTTAACAATAAATGAAAACTTATGAAAAATATTCATTGTTTTACTATTTTCTATATTATTTTTTCCTCTTGATATACGATTATTTTTCCTTTTTTTTAATTTTTTTTTATTTGAATCATCGAATTTATTTAATTGTTCATTTTGATTTATTAATTTTGTATCATTTTCAATTGGATAATCTATCATATTTTTTATATTATTTTTTTCTAAAAAGTATTTCATATCTAATTCATATGAATCTTTATATTGATTGTTTTCATCATTTAAAAAAGTAACAAATAAAATAATACTTTCATAAAGTGACATTTCAAAATTTTCTTGCAAAAATTTAAAAAATTCATTTATATTTACTTCTTTAATATTTGAAAAAATATTTGCTTTATTTTTCTTTTTAATAATATCTATTAATTCATTAATTTCTTTTTTATAAATTGAATTTGAATTGAGTTCTTTTGTAAATGAAAATAAATCAAATAAAATAAGTTTTTGATTTGAAAATTTTCTTAATATAATATAAATATCAATTTTCTTTAAATGTAAAATATTTTGAAATAATTTTTTAATTATTTTTGATTTAATTTTTCCATAATTATTATCAATTAAAATATTATCATAAAAAGAATAAAAAGGTAAACTATTATTATCTTCATAATTAAAAATTATTTTTTTGATTTTATTATCAATATTTTCTTCTTCAATAGGAATAAAATTCACATTTTTTTTAATAAATTTAATATATTTAATATACTTATTGATTGAAAACATATCATCTTTTTTAAAAAATTCATAAATTTCTTCACTTATTTTTTCTTGTTGCATCATTTCATCATCAAAAAAATAAAATTTATATTTATTTTTACTTAAAAACTTATTTTCTGAAAGATTTTTTAAAAACATATATTTATCCAAATCCCCATTATATTCAGTTAATATTTTAATTGTTAAATATTTCATATGAAATGATGGTGTTGTTTCATTAAATATGAAATAAAAACTTTTATAAGATATTTTTCCTTTATTTTCTCCATCATAACATTTTAATAAAATAAATAATTTTTGAATTAAATCCTTTTTAAACTCGTAATTTAATTCTTTTTGATTCAATTGATTTTCTATATATGATATTATTTCTTCTATTGATAATTCTAAATTAAATGAAATATTTAAAGACGAAATATCTTCAAAATTCAATTTTAAAGTTATTAATTCATTTTGAATATTTTTTAATATTTCTTCATTATCTATTTTTAAGTTGAAATTATTTTTTCTTATTCTTAAATTATTTAAGTCATTAATTAATTGTGATAAAGTTATTATATTTTTATTTATAAAAACATTAATTTCATCTATATTAAAACCTAATTTTTTAAAGAAATTTCGACAAGAATTAAATTTTAAAATTTCACTTTCTGGAATTAATATATTACTTTGTAAAGTTGGTTTTGTTTTATAATTATTTATATCTAAATAAGAACATATAACTTTTAATACTAAATTATATGAATTTTTCTCTATTAAATATTTATTAATTGTATGTAATAAATTAATATAAGGAATAATTCCATTGTTATTTTTATCAATTTCCATTATTATTTTTTTGATTAAATATTCTGATAATGTAGGAAAAAAAGATTTAAATGATTTAAAAAGTTCATAAGATGAAATTCCATTTATGTTATATTGTGAATTTTCAAAACATTTAATTAAATATATTTCTTTATTATTTTCAGATAAAATTGTAAATAAATTATAAATATTAAAATCTAAATTTTGATGTTGAATAATTTCTCTAATTTTATTTAAAAATTCTTCCTTTAATATTAAACTATTTTCTTTTTTTAATTCAAAAAAAAGTTTTATTCCATAACATTCATTGCAATTACATTTTTTGATAAAATTATTTTTAAATTCTTTAAGTGAAATTTCTTCATTAAGATTTAAAAATTTATCTAAATTTTCAATTGATTCAAAACCTTTAATTAAATAATTAAAATAATTTGTTAAATAATTATTAAAATTATCATCAAAATATTGAATTTGGTTTTTTTGACTTTTTATTTTTTTCTTTTGAATAAATTTAATTTCATTTTCAATTTTATCTTTTATGTCATTAACAATAACATTTCTTTTAAATTTTGTAATAGCAATTTCAGACAAATTTTCATACATTGAATTAATTAAAGTAATATCAAAAGAATATTCATTATAAATTACATTATAAAATTCATTACTGTCAACTTCATTTTCTAATTTTAAATTTTTATTTAAAAAAAAATTTTCTATTTTTTCATGTTTATATAAAAGAATACTTGAAATAAATCTCCAACATAAAATTATAGATTGATAATTAAAATAATTTAATAAAAAATAGATTATATCATAATAAGAAATATAACCATCTTTGTCATAATCAATTGAACTACAAATTATAGAAATTTTCTTTTTTGAAAGTTCTTTTTTATTTAAAAGATAATTTTCCAAATCAAAAGTTGGTATTGTAAATCCATTTATAATAATATAATTTTCTAAACAATCTATTATATTCCATTTATTTTTTAAATCTGGTAATATTTCATTAGTGAAATTTTTAATATCCTTTTTTTTTAATTTTTCATAATTCTCAATTTTCTTTTTATACTCATCATTTTTTTTTATTGGATTTATTAAAGGTAATGTATAATTACTATTATTTTCTGATTTTCCTTCTTCTAAAATTTGTTTTTTTTGATATTCAGTTTTTGATAATTTATTTATTTTATATTTTGAATAAAAATTATTTAACATATTTGATATTTCATATTTTAATTTATTAAATACTTTATGATTACCTTTATAAGGAAGTAAATTATTTCTTTTTTCATTTTCTTCAAATTTAATTGTATTTATTTCATATAATAATTTTTCACTTTTATAATTACATATAACTTTAATATATTGTTTAAAAGTTATAATATCATTATTATTATTATTAAATAAATTTACAAAAGCTTCAGAAATTTTTTTATTTTTTAATTTTATATCTATAGCTTTTTTTAAAGATTCAAGTTTAATTTCAATATTTTCATCATTAATAGAAGAAATACTTTTATCATTATTATTATTTAATTGTAATGCATATTTAAATATTTCAATTTCAGAAACATTATTCTTATTACATAAACCAATAAATATTCCAATTTCATTATTTAAATTATTCTTATCTTCTTTAATTTTTAATTTTAATTCATTATTTTCATTTCTAAATGAATCAATAACATTTAAAAAATCAGACATTTTGATTGTTCCTTTTTTCTCAATTAAAAATGATTTAAAAAGAATCAATGACATTAAATCACTTAATCCTATAGGTTTTGATATTTTATAAAAAAATTGATTTATATTTATTTCATCTTCAATTGATAAACCATTAAGTGTTATGAATTCTAAAGTAGTATAATTGTTATATTTTTCATTCAATATATATGTAAATATATAAAATAAAAATAATGGTGTTGTTATTTCTTTATTTCTAATCCTATATATAGATAATAGTAATTTTGTCAAATTTACATTTTTATTTATTTGTGTTTTTGTTTCTTTTATTATTTTGTCAAAAATTTTTGTTGAACATGAAAAAAATTTTATAAAAATAATTTTGAAATTATCAAAAGGAATTTCTTCATCATATTTATTATAATTACTCTCAAAAAAATTATCAATATTTTTTATAATAGAAATATTAAGATTATCTAATATTTCTTTTATTGACATATTTTTTTATTTTTAAAAAAATATTTTTTTCATTAAAACAAAATATATAAAATTTAATATTTTTTTCTGAAAAAATAATTTTTATTTATTAAAATTGAAAAACTTTTTTTTCCCCTATTTTTGAAATTGAATTTGAAAATTTTAAAAACTTTTTTTCAAAACTTATAAAAAAAAATAAGCAACAATTTATACTTTAAAAAACCTAAAATTTTTAATTATATTGCTCATACATAAAAAAAAGGATGATTCAATAAAATATCAAAAATGTAAACAACTTTTTTAATTATTTATATCTAAAAAACAAAAATAAATTAATAAACAAAATTGAAGAATGCAAAATTTACTAAATTCAAATGATCAAACAGATGAAATAAGTTTATTCCCTTTTATAAATGATTCAGATAATAATGTAATCTTAGAAGAAAATACACAAAATTCTTATGAAAAAGAAATTTTTAATGAAAATTATTTTACAAATTCTGACAAAAAGACAAGAGAAATGACAAATTTAAAAAAAAAAAGAGGAAGAAAAAAGGAAAAAGAAAATGGAAAAGAAGAACATACAAATTTATTTTTAGATAATCAAATTGCAAAAATTTTAGTTCATTATCATAAATTTTTAATTAATTTATCAAATGCTTATTTAGAAGCAAATAATATACATAATCACAAATTTTTTCCAATTTCAGGTATTTTTACAAAAAAAAGGGATTTAATCACTTTAAAGAAACTTTTAGAATCTTCTTTAAGAGATTTTCTAAAAGAAGAAGTCTCTAAAAAATATATTAATTTATTACATAATAAAGAATTAATAGAGCATTTTGATAGTAATAATTATCAAAATGAATTTAAAACATTTTTTGATATGAAATATAAATTCATTTATTCTGAAATATTTCTTATAAATAATAAGGAGAAATTATTAAAAGATTTTGGAATAAAGAAAAATATAGAAATGTATGAAGATTTTATTTTAAAAATTCAATGGAAATTTGACCAAAATTATATTGAAAAAATGAAAGAAACTTGTAAACAATTTGTTTCTCATATTGAGTTCACAAGTCCTAAAATTCAAAAAAAAAAAAAGAAAAATAAAAAGTAAAATTATAAATTAATTAATAGTAGAGTATTGAATATATAATATTTTAATTTAATATTTTTAATATAATTAACTTTGATTTTCTTAAAAAATTTTTTGATTCTTTTCAATAATTAAAATCAATAAAATTTTGAAAATCATAGATATCGAATTTTATTTATTTTTAATTTTATTATTATTTTTTTTTATAAATTTTTAATAATTAAAAAATTATATACTAAATATATTTACAAGTTAAAAAAATTAAAATTTAGTTTAATATTATTTAATACAATATAATATCAAAATATAAAATAAATAATATATAAAAAGTATTTATATAAAAAATTCATTATTATTATATATTTTTAAATGGATAAAATCCAATCAACAAAAGAAAAAAAAGAATCAAAAGACTTAAAAGAAAATTTTTTAAATTCTTTAGAAGAATCAACAGAAAAAAATTCAGAAACAAAATCAACAAAATCATCATTTATAAAAAGAGAAAGATATATAATTTTATTAGCAATAATATGTCAATTTATATGGTCAATAGGAGTAATTTTAATGAAATATGCAAGTCAAAGAGAAAAATATACTCCAAATAATTATTCAATGTGGAGAAGTTTTTTTATGTCAACAATAACAACAATATCTTTAAAAAAAACAGGAAAAAAATTAAATGAAATATCAAAAATAAATAAAAAAGGTTGGTTTATTATAAGAACTTGTGGTGTTTATTTTGGTTTTTTATTTTTTTTAATATCACTTTCTTATTTAAGAGCAGCAACAACTTCTTGTTTATCTTCTTCTAATCCTTTTATTATAATAATTTTATCTGTTATTATATTAAAAGAACCTTTTTATTTAAGATATTTTTTTGGTATTATTATTTGTTTTATTGGTTCTTGTATGATATTATTAAATGACAAAAGAAATGATGACAATTTTAAAAATGAAAAAAAAGATTTTAAAGTTGGATTATTTTTTATTTCTCTTCATATTATTTTAGTCGGTTTTATTATTTTTGCTCAAAAAATTTGTGTCATGGATAATATAACAAGTGAAACACAAGTTTTTTATATTGGTATTTCAAATTTAATTTTTGGGATTTTTTTTTGTTTATTTGATAGAAATTTTGGTTTAGATTATATTGTTATATTAATGACTTTTTTAAATGCTATTGTTTTTTTTTTTGCTCAAAAAGTTAATGATATTGTCTTTCAATATATGGATGTTTCAAAATTTGCTCCTACAAGTTATATACAAACTCTTTTTGTTTTTATTTTATGTGGGTTAATTTTTAAAGAAAAATTTTTTTTTTCTGATATTATTGGAAGTTTTTTTATTGCTTCTTTTCATTTTTATAATGCATATAATCCTATTAAGTCAAAAAATGTTTTAAAGTGATTTTTTTTTTTTGTTTTTTTTAATTTATTATTTATATATTATGAAATATTAGTTTTTTATATTATTTAGTTCATCAAAGAAGAATAATTTTAATTAAATTGTATTTGATTTCAATTCAGATATGTTTTTGTTTAATGAAATTATTGAGAATAATTCATTTTTTATTTTTTGAATACTGTTTATTTCATTTTGAATTGTTTTTAATTTTTTGTTTATTTTTATTTGGTTTTCTTTTTTTATTACTGTTATTTTATTTTGAAATTTATTAATCTTTGTATTAAATTTATTGAATAATAGATTAAATGTTTTTTCTTTTTCATTTAATTGCTTTCTTTTTTTATCAAAGTAATTTAATAGTTCTTTTCCTTTTATTTTGTTATATTGAAATACTTTTAACTTGACAAAAAAAATATTTTTTATTTGTATTAATATATTTTTATTTAAATAAAAATTGAAAATAAATAAAAAAAATTCTAAAGAATTACAATATAATTTTCGATAAATATATTTTATTATTTTTTCATCAAAAAAATAAAAATAATCATTTTCATTAAATAAAATAGCATGTTTAATTATTAAAATTAAATCTGGAAAATCTTTTGGATTAAAATATGTAAAATAATTTATTAAATAAGTATAATCATCCCAATAATATTTTTTCTTTAAAAAATATAATATTTTATTATAATATATCCCAAATTCATCTAAATATTTTGAATTGATAATACTTTGTTTTATTATTGGAATAATAATTTCAAAAGAAAAACCATATTTACAATAACAATAAATTAAAGTAACATTTATTTCATTTCTAAACTTATAATAATTCATTTCTTCTTGAGTTTTAATTTGATTTATATCAAAGGTAAAAACAGGTTCTGAATTTATTTCTGCCCTTTTTCCATAACAAAATGATATAAAAATATCTATTAAAAATTGTTGTACTTTATTTTGAATTTTGGTTATTTTAAAATTCATTTTAGTATTTTCATTCAATGATAAACAAATTAGATTTAATTCCTTTAAAAAATAATCATAATATTTCTTTTGTTTATTTGATAAATGAATTTTTTCCATTTATATTAAAGACAAAATAATATTATTATTAATAATAAAAAAGTAAAAAAATAATATTAATATTTTCTGAAAAAATAAGGAAATTAAAATAATTGTAGAAATAAATGTTTCATTAAAAACACAATTTTTATTTTATTTTTTCAAATAATTAAATTAAAAATTATAATAATTATTCATATATTTAAAAAAAAATCTATTTAAATTTATAATAAATAAATAATATTTACGGTTTTTAACTTTTTTATTATTTTTTTAAGTGCGTTAAACATTTATTAATTTTTCATTTTTTCCTTTTTTTAATTATATCATCTTTTAGTAAATTAATTTCTAATACATTTTATATAAATAAAAAAAATGCTTCCAGAAATAAATAACATATTTAAAATTATTCAAAGAACAACAATAAAAAAAAACAATCAACCAAATCCACATGACCCAATGATAGAATATAATAATATATTCCTTAGATTAATAACAGTTTCAAAAATTATACCAATTAATAAAAAATATGAAAAAACATCAAGAAATAAATTTATACCAAATAAAAATGAACAAATAATATCAATGAATTCATATACAAATTATAATCATAATAAACATGAAATTCCTTTATATAATTATCCATCAATTAAAATAAATAATCATATTAACAATAAAAATGGAAATAGATATCCACTTACTCTTTCAATTAGAAAAATAAATAATCCATTATATCATGATAATCAAATTTCTTTAGGAAGTAATAATTTAAGAAAAAATCCTTCTAAAAATGAAAAAAAAGTATTAAGAAGAAGTTTAGCAAATTTAGAAGAATGTATGTTAAATAGAAGTAATAATATAAATAGAGAAAATAGTGAAAAATTTAAAAATTATTTTCAAGAACAATATAAAAGTACTAATAATAAATTAATTGTTTTTAATTCATTAAATTATTATAAAAATCCTGAATTTCCAGATTCATCACAAATAAATGAAAAGAATAATGATAAAGAAGAAAATTTAAAAGAAAAAATAATAAATTATGTAGAAAATAAATTAAATAATGAATCAAATGAAGATAATCAAAACCAAATTGTCATGAGAACTAGACATTTAAACTTTTTAAATAGAGAAAAAGTAAAAAATGAAATCGCAGAAGAAAATAAAAATTTTTCAAGTACAGTATTTAATTCAAATAAAAGAATATTTGAAATGAAAAAAAATGATAAATCAAGAGAATCAAAAAGAATTAAGATTTTAGTACCAGAAAAAGTAACACAAATTCAAATAATAAATTCATTAAAAAATACTTTTACAACAAGAGAACAAATAAAAAAAAAATTAAATTATAAATGTATCCCATTTCCTTTAAATCAAAATATAAATAATCCTACTAATATATTTTATTATTATATAAATAAATTATATAGAAATCAATTAACAGAATATTTTAATCATAGAATTAATTGGGAATATGTTTCAAATGAAAATGATCCTGATTTTCCTATTATAAATTTTTATTGGAAATATTATGCTAATAAATTACATTTTAAACAATTTAAACATGATCCAACTTTACCAATGAAAAGATTAAAAGTTGTTAATTTATTTGAAAGAAATTATGAAATTGGAAACAAAAAAAATTTGTTTATTAACTTAGTTCAATATTGTGATAAAGTAAATTTAAATGTGTTTGATTTTGTTCCTTTTACTATTATTATTCAAACTAGTAAACTTAATGATTGTTTTGATTCTTTAAATGAAATTTTTCAATTAATACAAAATAATTCTAATATTTATAATAATGGAGAAAAAGATTTTGTGGTTAATAAAAAGTACTATGACTTATTTGGTTTTGATAAAAATTTTAGTGAATTAAAAAATACACCAATTTATATTAATAAAAATTTCTTAAGTGATAAAAATTATTGGATTCTAAAACCAACTGATTTATATAAAGGAATGTGTATTGAAATATCAAATAATTATGAAGAAATTGTTAAAAAATGTAAAAAAATGTTTAAAGGAGTTGATAAAACTTTTTTATTAGAAAATATTGAAGATGAAAATAATGAAGAAGAAGAAAAAAATAATACAATTGTACAAAATAATAACAACTCAAATATAGATGCAAATAAAACTATAGAATCTAATTTAAATATTACTTTAAATACAAATTTAAATTCAAATATAATTCAAAATATAAAATCAAATTCAAATGATATTCAAAATTCAAATTCATTTTTAAATATAAACAACGTAAATTTTAATTCAACTATTAATCAAAATCAAGAATTAGAAGAAGAAGAATATAAGAAAAAAAGAAAAAATACAATGTATATATCAAATTCAATAGTATTACAAAAATATTTAGATAATCCTTTATTATATCAAAAAAGAAAATTTGATATGAGATGTTATGTTTTAGTAGATTCAAATTTAAATGTATTTTTTTGTAGAGAAGGACATTTAAAGGGAAGTAGTGAAAAATATGATTTAAATAATACAAATAAATTTATTCATATAACAAATCATTCTTTACAAAAAAGAAGTAATAAATTTGAAAAATATGAATATGGAAATGAAATGTCATATAATGACTTTAAAACATTTTTAAAAAGTGAAAATATATCATTAGATAAATTTGATAAATTAATAAATGATATGAAATTTTCAATAGAAATATCAATGAATGCAATAGGTAAAAAATTTTTTAAAACTGAAAATGTATTATGTTTTGAAGTATTTGGTTATGATTTCATAGTAGATAAAAATTTTAAACCTTGGATATTAGAAATTAATAATAATCCAGGATTAGGAATTTCTTCTCCTGTTATTGAAAAATTAGTTCCTAGAATGTTTGATGATGCTTTAAGATTAACTATTGATAAAATTTTCGAAACAAAATATGATGAATCTTGTTTTGATAAGGAAAATAATAAATATATTTCTAAATATAAATTAGATGGTTTTAATGATGATGAAAATGTTTTTGAATTTTTATGCAATATAAATAATAGTAATTAAGGTAATTATTTTTATTTTTTTTTTAAATTTTTATCATTAGTTTATTTTGTTAAAGAAAAAATAAGGGAAATTATTATTTAAAGTTAAATAATTTATTTCAATATTGTATTTTAAATTTAGAAAATATTAAAAATAAATATTTAAAATAAAAAAAGAGTTTAAAAAATTAAAAAAAAACAAAATAAATAAAATATAAAAAACAATTCTTAAAATCAAAAAAAAAAATTTTTTTAAATTACAAATAAAAAAAACAATTTTATAATATTTTACCCAGATTTAAAAAGTAAAACTGCAATTTGTCCAAGATAAAAATAAATAAAATGTTTAGTTTCATGAGTAACATAAGAACCAAAATTTCTTCCAACTACACAATGCCAAGTTGGATTATGTTTTCTATCAAATTCTTTTTTGATATAACAAGCAATATCTTTTTCAATATTATATGAATCTATTGCTTTTGTTGCTACATTTATTGCATCTTGTTGCATATCTTCAGTCATATCACTATTTTTTATTATTGCTTTTCTTTCTTTATCCATTTTTTTTATGCTTTTTATTTTTTTATTCAGTTATATTTTTTAATTTTTATTTTTTTTAATTTTTATTTTATTTTATATAGTTTTTTAATAAAAAAATATTTATAAAATATATAAATTATAAAATATAATAAAAATAATAATTAAAAATGATATCAATAAGAAAAAGTTTTGGAAATGGGAATAGTTCTTTATCAAAAATATCAACATATAGAAGTGATTCAAGTTATAGAAATAAATTAAAAAAAAAAATTTTAGAAAAAAATGTAAAACCTTTTCAATTATCAATTTCTCAGAAACAAACATTAAATACTACAGAAGGAAATGAATCAATTTCTTTTTGTAATACTGAAAGAAATAATGAAAAAGAACATTCAAGTGTATTACAACTTATGAATCTTTTAAATGAAAAAAGAAAAAATAAATTAATCGAACCTTTAAAAAATTCTATTTCAATTGAAAAAAATTTAAATTTTAGTATTGATAATTTAAAGGATAATATTAATAATTATTCTTGTAATTTAACTAAATTAAAAAATAATGAAATGGATTTAAATACAGAGTTAAAAAAGAATTATGATATTAATGAAGCAGAAAGTAATTTAAATAAAAATTATAAAAAACTAATTAATAAAATAAAAAAAGAAAATTTCGATTCTGATGAAAAAATTAAACAATTAAAACATGAAAATTATAATATGAATGAATTATTTAAAAATATGAAAAATGAAGTTGAAAATTTAAAAAAAGAATCATTTCAAAAATCAAAAGATATTAATCAATTAATTGAAGATAAAAAAGAAATTAATACTTTATTAATAATATATCAAACAAAAAATAAAAAATTAAAAGAACAAATTTATAATCAATTAAAAACTGAAAAAAGAATAAAATCAGAATTGAAAACAATTATAAATAATATAGATTAATTTTTATTAATAATTATTACTTATTTATTTATTATTTATCAGTTATTAAAGGTAAAATTTAAGAAAATAAAATTATATTAACATAAATAAAATAAATAAACAATTATTTTAATTTTTAAATAATTTAAATAAAAAACATTAATCAAATATCCAAAATACAAAATGAAAAAAAAGAACTGATAAAAAAACTCAAATTCAAAAAAAAATTAAAAAAAAACAAAAATTAAAAAAATCAAAAAAAAAGCATTTTAAAAAGAAGAAAATGTGTAAAAACTTATTATATTAAAATAAAAATATTAACCAAAAATATCCATAAATCCTCCATCTTCTTCTTCTTCTTGTTTTTTTTCTTCTTCTTTCTTTTTCTTATCATCTTTTCCTTTTCCTTTACCTCCTTTTTTATCATCTTTTTTATCTTCTTCATGATGTTCTTCACCAACTGGTCCAGCAGAAGGTTGTGCTGAAAGCATAGATTTTATATCTGCATCATGTAAATATTTACCAAAAAATTCAGGGTAATATGCATCTACTTTATTTCCTGATGCTTCTATTATTTTGTTTAATTTTTCTGCTGTTATTTCCACTCCTTCATCAAATAAAAGTAATCCTGCGTATACACAACATAATTCATCATGTTCTGCTTTTGACATTGACATTTGGATATAATAAAATTTTTTATTTTTTTTTATTTATATTTTTTATTTTTTTTTTTTTTCATTTTATTTTTATTTTATTTAATTGTTTTTTTTTTTTTTTAAGTTTTTTTTATTTTATGTTATATAATTAATTAATATTTAATCTAATAATTTTATTTTTGGAGATTCTATATCTTCTATTAATTCTGTTGCTTTTTGCTTTTTTAATATTTTTTTCTTGTTTTTAATTATTATAAATACAAAAAATAAAATAATAATTAACATTATAATTAAAATTATATTTGTATTATATGTATTTGATTTATTTTCATGATAAATTCCAATTGTTTTTTTGTATGAATTAAATACTAATTGATATTTATATAAAAATGGCTTTCCAAAAGTCCAATATAAACCATTTTTTTTGTCAAATAAAATAAGAAAATAATATTTATTATCATGTAATAGAAAAACATCTTTATAATTAAAATTAAAAATATAATTCAATTCTTCACAATTAAAATTAAAATCATTAAATTTACTAATTTCTACATTTTCATTACAAAAATAATAAATATATTGTTCTAAAAAAATATCTTTAAAACATTTTTTCTCTTTGATTAATTGATTAAAAAATTCATTTTCAATAAAATCAATTAATGATAAAGGAGCAAAAATAACTCCATATTCAATTTTAATAAAAATAACTTTAGTAGTTTTAATTTCAATATTTCCAAAAGTAATATTTTGAATTTTTAACAACCAATTATTTCCCATTCCAAAAGAATTTAAAATTTTAGTTTGATAAAAATTATCTTGTTTAAATTTATTTTTATATTCATGAATATTTTCTCCTAATACTAAATTTCCTTCTGTTTCTTTATCTGAATATTTATTAAATTCAAATGTAAAAATTTCATTTTTTATTAAATTTAATTCTTTTAAATAATATATAAAAGGATAATCTTTTATAAGAATTTGTTCTTTAAATTTTAATCCAATTAAGCCGAATTCTTTAAAATTATTATTTGTTGAATTATTTGATAAAATAAAAGGAAATTTTTCAAATTTTATTTTTTTATTATAATAATTTTCAAAGTGAAATGTTTCATTTGATAAAAATCCATTTATAATTGGTTCATGATAAAATGTAATTTCATCTTTTTTTCTTTTTATATATGATGATGATTTTTCTTCATTATATTTACTATTTAAATTCTTACTAGGAATATATAAAAAAGAAGTATTAAATGAAATATATGATAAAATATTTTGTTCAGGTGTACCTAATTTTAAATATGTAAATATTTCATTATTAATTAAATAATAAATAAATGATTTCGGGCCACTATTTATTGATTTGAAACTTATTTTTAAAGGAATAGAGTTAATTACTTTTTCAAAAATAAGTAATATATAAATAAAAATATATTGTTTCATCAAATAAAAAATAATAAATCATTAAATTTAAAAAACATTTTTAAATATTTTAATAAAATTTATATATTTAAAAATTCGATTTAACAAAGAAATTATAATTAAAACAATAATCTTCTATTACTTTTTTTTAAATACAATTATTTCAATTTATAATTTAATTAACAGTAACTTTTTTTATATTGTTCCATATATTTTGAATATAATTCTTCAATTGATAATCTATTTTCATATTTTTTTTCTAAACAATCTTTCATAATAGAATATAAAAATCTTGAATTACTATAAAATTCCTTTTCATTAAATAAATTAATATAATTAAGTTCAGAAATAATAGTATTACAATAATAAAGTATATTTCTAGAAAGAATACTTTGTTTAATTTGATTTTTATTTCCTTTTTCAAAAGGTAATTCCTTATAAATTAAATAATAAATAGTAATACCAAGATTCCAAGAATCAATTTTAAAATCATAAGGAATTTGTCTTATTAATTCAGGACATTTAAAACATAAAGAACCATATGATTCTTCTGCAGTTTCATACTTACCTAAAATTTTAGATAAACCAAAATCAATTATTTTAACATTTCCTTTTCCAGTTTTATTTAAATAAATATTACTATCATATACCATAATATTTGTTGGTTTAATATCTCTATGAAGAATTCCATATTTATGTAAAGTATTTAATCCATTTAATATTTGCATTGTAATATTTATTAAATTACTTGTTGAATTTATATTATTGTTATAATTATATATTTTCATATATGTTTTTAAATCATAACCTTTTACATATTCAAATACGAAAAATAAATTTTTATCATTTTCAAATTTTTGATATGTTCTTATTATATTTGGATTACGTATATTCATTAATGTTGAAAATATTGTTGCTTCCCATCTATAAATTTTATATTCTTCTTCAGTTGGATTTTTTTTATTTATATATTTAATTGAAAATTCTTTTAAGTCTGATTTTCTTTCTGCTAAAAATACATGTCCAAATTTTCCTTTTCCTAATTCTTTTTTTAAAATATAATCTGAGTTAATATCTTCATAATTACAATTTTTAATATAATAATTATAAAAATTTAATATATTTGAATAATTATTTTCTCTATTTATATTATAAAAAGAATATAAAACATCACAATTATGAACTGTACTAAAGAACTTTAAATATATATTATCTTTTGATTTTGATAATTTTGGATATAAAGAAAATACTGGAATTACTTTTTTAAATAAAAATTTACCTTGACATAATTTATAATAAAAAATATAATAATTTACTAAAATTAATTTAATACTTTTTTCTGTTTTAATCCCATTTTTAATTTTAAATAATACAATTTCTTTTTTTTCAATCTCATCTTCAAATAAATTATATAAATTATAGTTTAAAGAAAAAGCGTATTTTAATTGACCATTATTTAAATATTCTTTATTTGGACTATATAAAATATTACTTTTATTACAGGAATAAGTGTTTAACTTATCATAGTTTTGAGGAGAATTGAAAATATTTTTTTTAGAATTATTTTTATTATTATTATTATTAATTTCAAATAAATGTTTTTTTTCTGTTTGTTTTGTTAATTTATCAAATATATTAACAACATCATTTTCAAAATTATTTAAATCTTCTAATTCTTCTTCATCTTCTGAAATTGAAACTTTATCTTCTTTTTCTTCTTTTTCTTCTTCTTCATCTTCTTCACATTTTTCATTATTATTTATATATGATTTTATTTTTGATAAATTAATACTATGAATTGTAATTTGAGATAAATAATTAATTAATGAATTTGAAATTTTGTATTCTAATAAATTATTATAATCAAAAAAATAATTATTATTCTCATTTATATTTGTTGAATTTTTAAATTTAGAATAATTCATAGATAAACCATATTGCATTAATTCATTATCTCTTATTAAATTGATATAAGCATTTAAAAAAATAATCATTAAGAAAAAAATGTCTGAGTTATTATTTTTACAAAAAAAAATTAATTCATCTTTAGATAAAATATTAGAATTTTTAAATGTTTCATTTATTATATTTTCAATTAAATTAATAAAATTAGTAGTATTTTCAATTAAATGAAAATGAGAAAGTAATAAAAAAACATCATATTTATTTATAATTTTATCATTATCAAAATCAAAGATATCAAAAATTAATTTTACTTTATTATCAATATAATCAAAAAATAAATTATAAATTCCTTTAGAAAATCTATTTAAAGATATTTTTTCTGATTGATGTTCAGTTAATGTATAAAAGATTTTATCAGAAATAATCATTGGTAAATTTATTACTTCTTGAAAAGTATAAGAATCAAATTTATTATTACATCTTTTATAAATATTTGCATAAACTTCATTTAAGAAATTAATGATCAAAGTTTTATTATTTGTAAATTTGAATGGATATAAATAATTTTTTATTAAGTTAATTTTATCTTTATCAGTTGACATTATTTATTAAAAAAAATTTTTTTAAATACTTATTTTTTTACGAATTTATAAAAAGATAAAAATATAAATAAACAAAATTAAAAAAATATATTCATTTTCCATTTATCTTAGCAACAGTTAAAGTTTTATATCTAATAACAATATTATTTTTAATACTTGGAGGAATTTTTCTTTCAATACTAATTTTTCTATTAGCAAAATTATTATTAAATGTTCTTTCTTCAACAGTTGAAGGAGAAATAAACTCTTTAAATTCATAATTTTGGTAATCTAAAGATTTTGCTAATTTTCTTCTACTATCTCTTGTTGTAAATAATCTTTCATTTATATTTGTATTTAATCTATCAGTTAATAAAAAATCATTATTATCTTTATATGTTTTTTTTATTGTTAAATTTTTATTTTTTATTTTTTCTCTTTCTAATATTTCTATTATTTCTTTTTGATTTATTATTTTTTTGTTATTTAATTTTTTTTCTGGGAAAAAAATTGAAATTTTATTTTCCATATAAAAACCTATTAAATATTTATTTGGATCTGGAAAATAATCTTTATTATATTTATCATTATATGGCCACATCCAATATTTTAAATTAGGATTAATATAATTTTGAGATTTTCTTATTTCATATAATATATCTTCATTCATTGTTATTTTTTCTCTAAAAATTTTTGGTAAAAAATTTATACATATTACATTTGTAATAGGAGTAAAATTAAATATTTCACAAAAATGAATTTGTAAACTTAAATTATTGTATAAAAGATTTATTAATAATTGTACACACAATTTACGTATTTTTTCTATTTTACTTTCATTTATTTCATTTAATATTCCTTTAATTCCATTTATTGTTAATGAATAATATATTAATTTTTGAATACTTTTATCATTATTTGATAAATGCTTTATTAAAAAAGTTGATTGTAATTTTATATTTTCATTTCTTTCTTCTGAATTTTCTAATAATAAACTTTCTAAAAATTCTTCTGTTAACTTTTTTAATAAATTTGATAATTTATTTTCTATATTTTTTTTATCTTCATTCATTTTTAAAGTAATTTATAAATTTAAAATCAAAATTAATTAAAAAAAATAATTTAAAATGTTATTTTTTGAAATATTATTTTTAAATATACTTATTTCAATATTTTCATATTCAGATAATGATGATTATACTATCCCTTATTCATTATATAATAATACAATAAAAATAAATACTTATAAATCAAATATTTCAAATGAACAAATATTAGAATTAAGAGATTGGATTTCAATAAGAAATGCATTTTTTTATTCCTATAATGATATAAAATTAGCAAAAGAAGAAATATATTTTAATGTTGATAAAAAAACATATTTTGATGAAATGAGAACTTTTGGAAGACCTTTTTTTATTTGTTGTGTTGTTTCTTTTATTGTTATAATAATATATTTAATTATGAGATTTATATTTAAAAAATGTAATGGACCAAAAAAAATAGAAAATTCATATGTAACTCAAACAAAAGTTATTTTTATAATTGGATTTTTAATTTCATATTATTGCATAATAAGACAAGCATATTATTTTTTTAAAGCAAATTCTTCAATAAATAAAGTATTAAATTTTGTAGACAAACAAAATAATGAAATGAATAAAATTTATACAGAAACATTAAATTATATGAATACAATAAAAAATACAGAAATAAAAAATGAAAAAGGTGAAATATTATATTATATAAAAGAAATATATATGGAAGATTCAATAACAAAAGACATAAATACAATATCAGAAAAAATGCAAAATTTTATAAATGACATTAAAAAAACTCAAACAAAAAAATTTATATATCAAATAATATATTTAATATTATTACCAATATTAACAACAGTAGGAATTTTAGGAATTTTTTCAAGAAGAAATTATCTTCCTTGGATATCATCATTTATATTATTTATAACAACATCATTTTTATTTTATTTCTTAGGAATAGAAATTATTTTTTCTTTTATTGGAATAGAATTTTGTCAAACTATTAATAATTCAATAACAACTGGAATTATTCCTTCTGGAAATAAATGTTTAGGAAATTATATTTCTTGTTCTTCAAAAGATACTCAAAAAAAAATTCATACAGCAATTTATGAATTAAATGAATCTTTTAATACAATTTATAATTTTTTATATGAACAAATTAAAAATTTAAATAATTCTGAAATTGATTTATATAATTTAAATAATAAAAAAAGAGAAGAAGAAACTTATAAAAATATAAAATTAAAATATTCATTTAAAGGAGTTTCTGAATCGTGTGATAATTTAATTAATTTTAATTATGTTCTTTCTGGATTATTATCTTTATCAAATTGTAGAACTTCAAAAAATAATATTAATTATATAGAAGAATATTTTTGTGGTAATGGAATTAATTATATGATAAAAAATGTATATTATGGATTTTTTGTTTGTATAGGTGTTTTTATTTTAAGTATTGGAATTAATAAAATTATAACTGTTATGAGGAAAATTGCTGAAACTGCTTTAAGGGGAAAAGGTGAATTTAATGATGATATTTTAGATAATGATGATGAAGATGAAAATAATTCTAGAATTATTAATTAAATTAAATTTTTATTTATTTAAATTGTTTTTTTTATATTTTATTATTTATTTTTTTATTTTTTGTTTAATTATGTTTTTCATTTATATACAAATATAATTTTATAATTTAAATTTGTTAAATATTTTTAAAGAATGAATTCAATTTATCCTTCTTTAAATACGTTTCACATTAATGATGAATTTTCTTCATCTGAAAATGATATAAATATTAAATCATTACATGCAAATAATAAAATAATTTCTATGTCTATTCCTTTTTTTGATATTTCATCAAATAAAAATGACAATAAATTAAAAGAAGAAAAAGAAAATATATTTTTAAGAATAGATTCACCAAATATCATTTCAGGAAAAAATTCTTCTTCAAATGAATCATTTTCAATAAATAATTCAAATATAAAAAGTTTATTTTTAGAAAACAAAACTTCATCGAAAAATAATAAAGAAATAAAAGTATTTAGTTTAATAGACAAAAATTGTCCTGAAAAAATAGATAATTTAAAATTAATAATTTCAGATTTCAAAGACTGTAATTTTTTTGAAGGAAAAAAAATAGAAATTAATCCTTTAGGATATGAAAAAGGTTTTAGACATCAAAAAGATGGATTTGTTTTTTTTGGAACTTGTAAAGAAAATAATGGAGTAGTTATAAATGATATTGTATTAAATTCAAATATAAAAATTAAAAGATTATTTGTAATATTTTTTAAAAATAAAAACTTTTATTTAAAAGCTAATTTTGATTCAGATGCAATTGAAGAAGAAAATTTATTTACTTATTTTAAAATATCTGGCAATAATAATTTAATATCATATAAAAGAAAAAATTTTTTTCAAATTGGAAATAGTTTATTTAATACTGAAATTAATGGAAATGATAATTCAATTCAAATCGAAGTTAATTGTGAAAAATATAATAAAAGATTTCATTTTTCTCCAAATAATTGTTCAGTTATAACAATTGGAAGAGATGAAAAAAATATTATTTGTTTAAATGATAAATTAATTAGTAAATGGCAATGTATATTAATTTATAATCAAAATAAAAAAAATTGGTATATTTCTGATGGAAATGGAAAAAAAAATTCAACGAATGGAACTTGGAAATTTTGTAATGAAAGAATTCCTTTAAAGAATTCTTTTAATTATATTAAAATAGGGAAAAGTATAATTGAAATTCAAAAAATTTGTAAAGACTAAAAGTTAATATGATTAATAAATTATTTATTAAAGTATTTATATATTTATTTTTTATATATTATGAATTTATAAATCTTAAATTTCATATAATTATTTTTTTAATAATATAATTTAAAAAAAGTATTATTTGATATGATAAAAAATAAATTTTTTTAAATTTATTCAATAAAAAAAATAATTTTATTTAACCAATGATAAATAAACATTTGTAATTAAATAAAAAAAAATTATAATTTTATAATAATACTAAAATAATGAATTATTAAATAAAAAAATGGAAAATAAAGTTTCTCCAATAAGATGGGATGAATATTCTTCAGATGAATCTTTTGATGATAATGATTATGATATTGAATCAATTAGAATTAAAGAAGCAAAAAAACAAATTTTTTTAAGAAAATTTTCATTTTTACCTTTCACTGTAAATAATATTTTCTTTTATTATAATAATTTAGAATGAAGAATTAATGGAGATTATAATTGAATGTGATTATGACGATGAAACAATTAAAAAAAAATTAGAAAATAAATTAAAAGAAAGACAAATTGAAAAAGAGAAAAAAATTTATTTTAAAAATTATTATAATGATATAAATTATACTGAAAAAATTAAAAACTTTAAGAATTTAATATATTTAGAAAAAGAATTTGAAGAAGAAACAACATCAGATTCTCAAAATTCAATTAATGAAAAAATGAATTTTCAAAAGAAATATTTTAAAAAATATGATTCTGATATATTTAAAAAAAAAAATATAAAAAATAATTTTAATAATTCAAAAAAGAATTATAATTCTAGGAGTGGAGAAATTATTTCGAATTTATTTCCTTGAGTTTTGTAGTCTATGATTTTATAAATATTAAATTTTAATGATAAACTAAAGAATTTATTATTTTTATTTATCAAATAAATGATAAAAAGAGTAATAAATTCTTTTAAACAGAAATAAAAAAATAATATGGCATTTTTTTGTAATATGATTTTATTATTTATTTATTTATTATAATAATTAAAATTCAATGCTAGCTTTATTTTAAAAAAATTTTAAAAAAAAATAATAATATTAAATTTAAATAAATCAATTAAATTTTATTAACAAAAGGTTTCTCACATAAATTTTTATAAGTTTTATGTAGATCATCAAAACAAGAGCAAATATCACTATTTCTATTAAAAACATTATTACTTTTTTTATAACTTTCCATATAATTTTTATTAACATTTGCAGAAGAAACTCTAACAATATTTTGATAATCACTTAAACTTTTCTGTCTATAAATAGGATTATAATCATTTATAATATTAACATTTCTTTTTAAATCACAATTTTCTAAAATATTCTTTTTTGTATTTGAAGTATTTTTAACATTAGGAATAACAATATTATATTCTTTAGATGAATGATTATATAAAGTAGGAATTTTTGGATTTGGTTCCCAAAAACTTTTTGATTCATTACTTACTGTATATGAAATTTTAGGTTGTTGAAATAAATATTTTTCACCACTTTTTAATATTGAAACTTTATCATTTTTAATATTAAATATATCTGAAGACATATTATTTGGATAATTCATTGTTTTTATTATGTTTATATTATCTTTATTTGATTGAGGTTTTAAATGAAATATATCTGTATTATTTGATTTTTGTTTTATTTCTTTTATATTTATATCTGGTAATCTACTTATAAAAGGATCATTTAATAATTGTTGTTTAAATAATATTGGATTTATTACAAATTTTTCATAATTTGAATAACCTTGTGGTAAATATATATCAAATTTTTTTCTTTTTTTTATTGCTTCTATTGTATTATTTTTTTTTGGACTTTGTATTTTTATTTTTTGAGATAAACGAAAGGAATTTAATAAATTATTATTATCTTGATTTGGATTTATTTCTTTGTGATTAATTGATTTTCTTTCACTTAATGATATATTATTTTTATTAGTGTTTAATATAATATTAGATTCATTTATATTATTATTATCAATATTATCTTTAATAATAATATTTTTATTTTCATTATTTTTTTCTTCTTCATTATTATCAATTTTAATATTTATTTTTGTTTTTCTCCATCCATTTCTGTAAGTTAAAGGAAAATTTTTTATTTGTTCATCTGTTAATCTTTCATATTGAATTGGTAAAGATGTTCCTCTTACATTTGTTTTCTTATCATTAATATCTAATAATGAATATAATTTAGGTGATGTTGAATATGATATATATAATAAATTTTTATTTGATTTATTTTTTTTTGAATTATAATATTCTTTTTGTACTTCTTTTGGGTCAAATCCTTTATAACTTTTAATTGTTTCTAAAAAAGATTTTGATTTATTTGAAGGTTTTTTTAAAATTATATTTGATGTTTTATATGAATACATTTTTATTAATTATTTTTAAAATAATGAAATTAAAATCTTCAATAAGTTGTACTCTAGTTAATTAGAAAATTTTATTAAATAAAATATTATATAATATTATTTCATAAATCTATAATAATTAAATTCAAAATTATTTTTTTACTAAAAAAATAAATACAAAAATATTAACTGTTAATTTTTTAGATAATTAATAATTTGTATATTGTTATTTATTTTCTGAAATTGAAATAATTTTAATAATCTTTAAAACAATAATGTTTTATTTTATAATGAAAATTATAGTCTTTACATATATAAATTAAGTTTTTATTCTATTATTTTATAAATTAATTTTAAAAAAATTAAAATTCCTTTTTTCAAGTATGAAAAAAATAAAAAATAATTTTAAACAAGAAAAATTTAAAAAATATTTTTATTTTATTTTAATAAAAACAAATAAAAATATAATAAAATAAATTTATATAAAAATTAAAGCCGAATATCGGATTTGAACCAATGGCCTTTTGCTTACAAGGCAAACGCTCTACCGCTGAGCTAATCCGGCTTTATTAATAATTTTAATAATAAAACTATAAAATATGAAAAAATTATTGAAAATATAATTTTTCATTATTTAAAAAATTTATTTTTAAAAAGTTTAAAATGAATAAGAATTAAATAATAGAAATATGTTGAATACAATAAAAAAAATAAATGAAGATGAAGAGAAAAATAATGAAAGTGATAATAATATATCTCCAAATGAATCAAAAGATATGATTTTAGAATTTAGAGAAAATAAAATTATATCAACAAGAGATATAAAAGGAATATATAATTCTCCTTTATCAAAAAGAAGAAGACGTTCTTCAATTATGAATTTAATTAATACTTTATCACCAGAAAAAAAAAGAAATATAAATACAATAAAATTAATAGAATCACAAAATCATAAAAATAAAAGAATTAATTCTCCTAAAAAAAAAAAAAATGCAATTTTAAATATATCATCTTTAAATAATATTGAAAAAGAAATTGAACATTTATGTATTTTGTTTAAAAATTATCCTTTATTTCAAGAAACACCAGAAAAGTTATTTCCATATGTAAAATATATTTTAGAAAGACAAATATTAAAAGAAGAAAATGTAATAATTTTAAAAAATTATTTAATTCAATTTCCAGGTTTAATAAATATAATAAAAATAAAAAAAACAATAGATATAGAAGATATTATAAATAAAATATCATTTTGTTTAAATATAGAAAAAATAAATAAAAATAGAATAGTATGTTTAAATGGTGAAATAGGTGATAAATTTTATTTAATTTTTAAAGGTATTGTTGCTGTTTTAGTACCAGAAGAATATGAATATGAATTAAATGAAGAAGAATATTTATCACATTTAATAAATTTAAGAGAATTAAATGAATATGATATTTTAATTAGAACAATAGAATCAAATAGTAAAATAATGTCAAGTGAAGAAATAATATCAATTGCAAGTGAAAATTTTAATTTTTCAAATTTAGTAAAAGATAATGAAATAAATTTAGATGATTATTTAAATAATATATTACCAAATATTAATGAAAATGAAATAAAAAATAATAAAAAAAAATATAAAATTCATCCAAAAAAAAAGGTAACTTTATGGAAATATCATAAAGTATGTGAATTATCTTTTGGAAATACTTTTGGTGATATTTGTTTATCAAAATATTATAATCATAGAACTGCAACTGTTATTTCATTACAAAATTCTTATTTTGGTGTTCTAAATAAAGAAAATTATGATATTTATATTAAAAATTTACAAGAAAAATGTAGAAAAGAAGAAATTGAAATGTTATTATCTAATAATATTTTTAATGGAATTGATCCAGTTTCTTTTGAGAAAAATTATTATAATTATTTTACTAGAATTAAATTAAAAAGACAAGAAATTTTATTTGAAAATGGAGAAGATTTTAATAATATTTATTTTGTATTTAAAGGAGAAATTGAAATTGAAAGTTATTTATCTCTTTATAATTTAAATTATATTTCTAAGAAATTAAGTGGAAAAAATAATATCAATGAAGAAAATGTAATTAAAAAAATTAATTTAAGATATCCTGAAATGAATGATTTTTATCATAAAAATAAATTAGTTAGATTAGTAATTTTAAAAAATGAAGGAATTATTGGAATGAATAATATTATAATTGATGGAAAATATTTTTGTAGAGGATTTGTTAAGAGTTTTTTTTGTGAATTATTTTGTATTGAAAAAAAGTTTTTTGATAAAGTGTTAAGAAATGAAAGAAAAATTGAAAAAAATTTTACTAAAAAACAAAAGGAAAATTTAATTTTAATGATTGATAGATTAGAATATTTAAGAAAGAATAATTTTCAAAATTATTATAAAAAGACTTTATTAAATAATGAAGTCAAAGAACTTCAAAATAATAAACATAATAATAATTCAAGTTCAAATAATTTTTATGATACTGTTTTAAGTGAAAGAAATATTAGAATTCCATCTTTAAAAAAGACATTTTATAATATAAAAAATTTGAATCATAAAAAAAAATATAATAAAACAATTAATTCAAGAAATCGAAATTTTTCAAGATTAAATACATATAAAACTAATGTAGATAATTTTGGATTAACTTCTCATTTATCAGAAAAAGATAATTCTTTATCAACTTTTACTAATATTAATCAAATTCAATTTCCAAATATAAAAAAAAATAAAAGAGTTTTAAG
>JAEEGK010005748.1_pt1 | contig 29968 bp, 19 predicted proteins | sample 8958771 | NCBI WGS metagenome assembly JAEEGK01 (sample SAMN16246547, study PRJNA631951) | gut metagenome | biome: gut microbiome; feature: rumen; material: SC-attached | host: Bos | place: Iran: Karaj | collected 2018-10 | reverse complement strand
CAAGCCGGAAAAGGGCCCTGTCGCAGTGCGGCCCAAAACTATCTTAAAACTTAAAAGGGCCCTGTCGCAGTGCGGCAGGGCCCTTTTCGTGTACCGTGATTATTTTATACACATACGGAGCGTCAACCTCTTACGACTTCTTTGAGTTGTAACAGGCGCCACCACCAATATGCATTCGTGCGGTACATCATACGACTACAAATGTAGGAAACGGATTTGGAAATGCAAGGAAAAACTGCATTTTTTTTGTACCTTGTGTCCCCGAAAACCGGTTGAATATGAACAGATTCACAATTGCTTTAATTACTGTCGCAGCTATGTCCTGCGCAGTGAGCGGCTCCGCGTGGGCCCAGAAGAACCCCCTCGACCACAGCGTGTACGACGGCTGGCAGTCCGTCCGCTCCGTCACGCTGACTCCCGACGGCAGCCTCGTCAGCTACGAGGTGGCGCCCCAGGAGGGTGACGGCACGCTCTATTTCAAGAACCTGACCACGGACGCTGGGATCGCCGTGGAGCGCGGCACCGCGCTGAGGATGAACCACGACGGCCGCTTCGGATTCTTCACCGTCAAGGCCCCCTTCGCGGCCACCCGCCAGGCCAAGATCGACAAGAAGAAGGCCGATGACCAGCCCAAGGACAGCCTTGCGCGCATCGACCTGCGCACGCTCAAGTGGGAGATGGTCGGCGCGGCCGGTACCACGGGCGCTGGCTACGACGCCGCGCCCTACCTCTTTGCCGCCCAGGACGTCAAGGGCCGCAAGTCCAAGAACCTGCTGGTGTACAACACGGCTACCGGCAGCACGGACACGCTCAAGAACGTGTCCAGCTTCCAGACTTCCAAGTCCGGCACCCGCCTGGCCGTGATCGCGGCCAAGGAGGCGAAGGACTCCCTGTCCCGCGACGCCGTGATCCTCTATGATTTCCCGAAGGGGAGCGTGGACACGCTCTCCGCCGGCCGCAAGACCTACGCCAACGTGGCTTTCAGCGACGGCGGCGACAAGGTGGTCTTCACGGTCACGGACGACGAGGAGAAGACCGACGGCACGCCGCGCCACGCCATCTATCTGGCTGAGGAGCAGGTGGTCACCAAGGCCACCCGCCGCGCCCCGGCGGTGACCCGCTGGCACACCTGCGAGCTGCTGCCGGCCGACAGCGCCGACCTGCCCGAGGGCTGGGTCGTCGCCGCTTCCGGCCGCCCCTCCTTCTCCAACAACGCCAAGCGCCTGGTCGTGACCTTGAGCGAGTACATGCCCGCCAAGGACACCACGGTCTATGACTTCGAGGCCGCCCAGCTGGACATCTGGGTGTGGGACAAGCAGACCGTCCCGCCGATGGACAAGGTGGGCCGTGGCCGCGTGCGCACCCGCACCGCGGTCGTCAACCTCGACCAGCCCGGCCGCCTGCTGGTCCTGTCCCGCAACCCCAACGACCGGATCAATTTCTTCCGCGGAGCGGATGCGGACTACGCCCTCTCCACGGACACGGAGAAGTACGTCATCGACAACATGTGGGCGTCCAACAGCCGCTCCGACCTCGCGCTGGTGAACCTGCGTGACGGCAGCCGCCGTCCGCTGCGCGAGGGCGCGTCCGGCTACGCCCTGCCGTCCCCTTACGGCAATTACCTCGCCTGCTTCAATCCCGAGGACGGCAACTGGTACAGCTGGAACCTCGCCACGGATGCCCTGGTCAACCTCACCGGCCATCTCGGTGTCAATTTCTGGGACGAGGACGACGACCACCCGATCGAGGGCTACACCCCGGTCGGCACGCCCACCTGGGTGGGTGAGGACCAGGCCCTGCTGATCGCCGACAAGTATGATATCTGGAAGATCCAACCCGACGGCAAGAAGGCCGAGTGCCTGACCGCCGGCGCGGGCCGCCGCGACAAGGTGGTCTACCGCCCGGTCAACCTCGACCGCAAGAACGACCCCTACCTCTACCAGAACATCGTCACCCTGCCCGTCAAGGGCCGGATCAACCTGAGTTCCTTCGACGAGAAGACCAAGCGCAACGGCTACGCCACGGTGGATATCGCCAAGCCCGCCGCCCCGCAGGGCTTCCTCGCCGAGAAGAGCTTCTCCTCGCTCACCAAGGCGGAGAATGCCGATGTGATCGCCTACCTCAAGGGCGACTTCCACAACCCGATGGACCTGTACGTCGCCAAGGCCGACTGGTCGGGCGAGCGCAAGCTCACCGCCATCAACCCCCAGCAGGCCCAGTACCGCTGGGGCGAGGCGCAGCTGGTCCATTGGAACGCCTATGACGGCACGCCGCTGGACGGCCTGCTCTTCACACCGGACGACATGGCCCCCGGCCGCAAGTATCCGATGATGATCTACTTCTACGAGAAGAACGCCGAGACGCTCTACAGCTACCGCGCCCCTGCGCCGAGCCGCTCGACCGTCAACATCTCCTTCTACGTGAGCCGCGGCTACGTGGTCTTCATCCCGGACATCGTCTACAAGGACGGCCACCCGGGCGAGAGCGCCTACAACTGCATCTGCGCGGGCGCCGAGGCGATGTGCCGGCAGTTCCCCTTCATCGACAAGGACAAGATGGCCATCCAGGGCCAGAGCTGGGGCGGCTACCAGACCGCCTACCTCGTCACGCGGACCAATATGTTCGCCGCGGCGGGCGCCGGCGCCCCGGTGGGCAACATGACGAGCGCCTACGGCGGCATCCGCTGGGAGTCCGGCAGCAGCCGCATCGGCCAGTATGAGCACGGCCAGAGCCGTATCGGCAAGACCCTCTGGGAGCCCGGCGGACAGGAACTCTACATCGAGAACTCCCCGGTCTTCCACGCCCCCAACGTCACCACGCCGGTGCTCATCATGCACAACGACAACGACGGCGCCGTGCCCTGGTACCAGGGTATCGAGTTCTTCATGAGCCTGCGCCGTCTCGGCAAGCCCGCCTGGCTGCTGGAGTACAATAACGAAGCCCACAACCTCGTGGAGCGCCGCAACTGCAAGGACCTCTCGATCCGCCTGCAGCAGTTCTTCGACCACTACCTCCAGGGCGCCCCGGAGCCGGTCTGGATGCAGAGCGGCATCCCGTTCGCCCGAAAGGGAAATTATTTCGCTACGGAGTACGCGGAATAATTTCCCGAACCGAAAAGGGAAGCGGTTACACTGCCAGGCAACTGGCTGATACTGAGCAAAAATAGAAAACACGGGTATGATTTTTCAATACCCGTGTTTTTCGTTATTGTTGATAATAAATGATTTACGTGTCAGTGCCCCCAGGGCCCGATTCTATGCGGCGAAGAGCGCTTTGACGAGGAACCAGACGGCGGGCAGGAACAGCGCCGGGATGTAGTTGAGGGTCTTGCAGTCCTTGAGCTTGAGAAGCGAGAGGCCGGAGGAGATGATCAGCAGGCCGCCGACGATGGCCATCTCGTTGACCATTGTGCCCTGCAGCAGGGGGCTGGAAGCGGCGAACTTGCCCAGCAGCCAGAACGCACCCTGCCAACAGAACAGGATTGCCGCGGCGAAGATGATGCCGATGCCGTAGGTCGTGGCGAAGACCATCGAGGTCACCAGGTCGAGGGTCGAGTTGGTGAAGAGGAACGTGTTGTCGCCCTGGGTGGCGCTGAGGATGGGCCCCACGATGGAGAAGGTCCCCACGCAGAAGAGCAGGCTGGCGGTGATCAGGCCGTTGGCCAGGCCCTCGCCGCCGCGCTTCGCGATCAGCCGCTTGGTGCGGCCGTCGAGGTCGAGCGCCGTGCCGATGACGCCGCCGAGGGCGATGCAGATGATGAAGAGCACGGGGAATTCGCTCTTGGGCATGTTCTGCACGAAGGTGTTGGCGCCGAGCGCCAGCGAGGCAAGCCCCATGGCGTTGTACAGGACAGTCTGGTACTTCTCCCCGAGACCTTTCTTAAGGAGGCTCCCCACCACGGAGCCGACGATAATACACCCGGTGTTGACGATCGTTCCTAACATAACAGTTGCAAATATACCAAGAAATCTCTTCCTTGACACTCCGTCCGGGTGCTTTCTGCTATTCGTCCTGCGGAACGCTGTCTTCCGGTGCCTCGGCGCCGTTGAGGGCGGGACGGAGATCCCGGGTGAAGTACATGATGCCGACGAGGATGATGAAGAGGACCAGCGTACCGGCCACGAGGGCGTAGGTCTCCATCTGCAGGAGGACGTAGCAGACGATGTAGGCGATGGCTACCAGGCAGCCGAGCAGCCAGGCCGTCCGGTTCTTGAGGATGCCGCGGAAGTAGCCCGTCAGGGCGGCCGTGGTCATCCCGGCGGCGAGCAGATAGGCCAGCCAGAATGCCATCAGCTCGGAGAAGGAGAGCAGCAGGGCGTAGAACAGCACCAGCGACAGGCCGATGACCAGGTACTGGATGATGTGGATGCCCTTCTTGGTGACCAGCTCCACGGCGAGTCCCGCCACGAACACGAGCAGGATGATCAGGATCCCGTACTTGGCCGAGCGGGTGGTCTGCTGGTACTGCGAGACACCCTGCAGCAGCTTGACGCCGAAAGAGGTCTCTTCCGGCCGTCCGCGGTTGATGGCCGAGACAGTCCAGCTGGCGGAGAACCCGTCCTCGCGTACGTCGCGCTCGGACGGCAGGAAGTCCCCGTCGAAAGAGGGTGACGGGCAGTCGCCGCGCAGGTGGACCTCGGTGATTTCGCCGAAAGGCTTGAAATAGAGTCCCTGCGAGCCCCGGGTGCGGAAACGGATCTCGAACGGGACGGGCTGGCCGGAGCCGAAACTGGCGGGGTCCAGCTCGATCTGCTGGCTGACCTGCCCGTTGCCGCCCTGCGTCACGGAGTATTCCCGGCCCCCGATGGACAGGCTCACGGCACCTTCGATGCCGCGCAAGTCATTCAATCCCAAGGAGAAAACGGTTTTGACCCCGTAGTCCCGGCATTTCTCCGGGAAGAGGAAGCTGCCGCTGGCGGTGATGTCCGCCGTGTAGACCATGATCTCATAGATGGCCCGGTGCAGGCTCTGCGTCCGGGTGTCCACGTCGTAGAGGAGCCGGTCCGGACAGACGGACATGGACACCAGGGTGCCGTCGTCCTTGTCCTTCTTCTCCTGTTCCGTCCGTTCGCGGAACAGGGTGATTTCCGGACCGGAGAGGGTCTGGGGCCGGCCCCAGCTGCCGGACACTTCCCCCAGGCTTTCGTCAGCATTCTGCTGGCGTTCGCGGATTTGTTCCCGGATCATGGTGAGCGGGATGAGCAGGAGCAGCGAGAGGGCTGCCATGAGGATGATCTTCCAAAGAAGTCTGTCGGAAAAATGCTTTGCCATATCTTTATGCGTTATTTTTACGCAAAGAAAAGACATATTTCCGAGTATTCCAAATGTTTTGCGTAAAAACAACACAAAATTCCCAAAAATAGGACAATCTCCGGAAGTTTTCTATCTTTGTATGAGTATGGCCCAGGTGTTTATCAGTTATGCCAGGCGGGACTGGCTCGCCCCGGACGGGACGCCGGTCCCGGACAATCCCGTGGACCGCGTCCTCGCGGCGCTGGACGCGGCCGGCATCAGCTATTGGATCGATCGCGAAGGCCTGGGTGGCGGCGTGACCTTCGCCGAGCGCCTCGCCGGCAATATCAAGGCCTGCGACACGTTCCTCTTCCTCTCCTCGGAGGCCGCCAACGCCTCGCCCTGGACGCTGCGCGAGATCAGCACGGCCATCGCGGACGGCAAGCGCATCCTCCCGCTGCGCCTGGACCATTCGGACTACAACGAAGCCGTGGGTTTCTACCTGGCTTCCGTCCAGTATATCGACTGGCCGGAGCTCGGCCCGGACGAGGCGCTGCGGCGGATGGTATCCGCCATCGCCGCGCCCGCCGTGGACGCGGACGGCATCGAGTACGGCAGGCTGCCGGGCCTGACACGGGTCGTGCTGGTGGCCGCGCTGGTCGTGCTGACGGGGCTGTATGCGCTGCTGACCTATTTCTTCCTGTGGGCCACGACCATCCAGTCCAGCGAGGTCATCGCCGGGCTGGCGGGTTATGTCGGGGAATTCGCGCTGCTGACGTCCATCTACTATGTGATCCGTCTGCTGCGCAAGCGCAAGTCCTATTTCCTGGTGCCGCTCGCGGCCATCGGCGCAGTGCTCTGCGCCGGCCTGCTCGGGCGGCGGGTGGATTTCTTCGTCTGTGCGGCGCTGCTGATCCTGGGCTGGCTAGGGGTCTACCTGGCGTGCCTGTTCCACACGGAACGCCGGGAGTCACTCTTCCGCCAGATGAGCAAGGAGGACGTCCTGCTGCGCATCAACGACCCGGAGAACCTGATCCTGGTCTACCTGGTCATCAAGGCCCTCATCGTCGTGCTGGGGCATTTCTTTGACGGGCTGACGGATCTGTCGGCCCTGATGCGGTTCTTCAACTAGAACTCCAGGCGGAAGCCTTTCCCCTTCATCTCCAGGTACTTCTCGCGGTTGAACGAGTAGCGGACGGGGATGCGGCTGGCCGTGCCCGCCGGGCGGTCGCCGACTTCGTTCAGCAAGCCCAGCTTGCCGATCTTGGCGGCGAAGTTGCGCCGGTCGAAGCGGACCTCCAGGATGGATTCGTACAGGGCCTGGAGCTGGGGCATCGTGAACACCTCGGGCAGGAGTTCGAAACCGACGGGCTCGAAGTGGATCTTCTCCTTGAGCTTGCCCAGCGCCACGCGCAGGATGTGGTCGTGGTCGAACGCCAGCGGGGGGACCTGCGTGACGGGGAACCACCGCGCCTGGGCGGCATCGTCGCCGCCCCGCACGTCCGCCTTGCGGACCAGGGCGTAGTAGGCGATCGTGATCACCCGCTCGCGCGGGTCGCGGTCCACCTGGGTGAAGGTGCCGAACTGCTCCACGGTGCCCGGCTGCAGGCCGGTCTCCTCCATGAGCTCGCGCAGCGCGCCCGTGTCGGCATCCTCGTCGATCTTCATGAATCCGCCGGGGAAGGCCCAGCGGCCCTTGTACGGCTCCAGTCCGCGCTGTACCAGCAGGACCGACAGGCCTTCGGCCACGTCGTAGCCGAAGATCACGCAGTCGGTCGTGACGGCCGGGTGCGGATATTTATAGGTATAGGGCATCCCGTCAGTCGTTGTTGAGCTCCCGGATATCCACTTCGCCGCGTTCGCTCTCGCCCAGGAGCCACTCGGAGAAGTAGTCCGCCATGCGCATGAAGAAGTACTCGTTCATGTCGCCGAAGCTGTGGCGCTGGCCCGGGAGGATCAGCAGGTCGAAGCGCTTCTTGGCGCGGATCAGGGCGTTCACGACGCGGATCGTGTTGGCGGGGTTGACGTTGTTGTCGATGTCGCCGTGGACGAGCATCAGGTGGCCCTTGAGGTTGGCGGCGAGCTGCGGGTTGGTCTCGATGTGGTAGACAAAGGTGGTGTCGCTCTGGGACACCTTCTCCGTCACGCCGTGGTGCGTCTCGCTCCACCAGCGGTTGTAGATGCTGTTGTCGTGGTTGCCGGCGCAGGAGACGGCCGCCTTGAAGAAGTCGGGATAGGTGAGGATGGCGGCCGTGGACATGAATCCGCCGCCGGAGTGGCCGTGGATGCCCACGCGCTCCCCGTCCACGAAATCATACCGTCCGGCGATCTGCTGGATGGCGTATTTCTGGTCCTCCAGACCGTAGTCCCGCAGGTTGCCGTAGCCGTAGTTGTGGTACCACTTGGAGCGGTTGGGGTGGCCGCCGCGGTTGCCCACCGTGATCACGATGAAGCCGATCTGCGCAAGGCGGTCGACGCGGGTGAAGTTCTTGGACCAGGCGATGTTGTTGGCCTCGACCTGCGGACCGGGATACACGTAGTCGATGATCGGATAGACCCGCGTGGAGTCGAAGTCGAAGGGCTTGTACATGGCGCCGTAGAGGTCCGTGACCCCGTCCGCGGCCTTGACCTTAAAGCGCTCCGGCATCTTGTAGCCGGCGGCGTAGAGCAGGCTGAGGTCGGCCTGGTCCAGCATCGTGCGCTTGCCCTCGCGGCTGATCAGCCAGGCCTCGGGCGCGTAGTCCACGCGGGAGCAGTTGCCTACCAGCCAGCGGCCGTCGTCGCTGGCCGTGGCGGCCACGTTCATGTCGTCCATGTCCAGCTGCCTGATGGCGCCGCCGGACAGGCTGACGCGGTAGGTGTGCATCTGGTAGGGGTTCTCGTCCTTGTTGACCCCGCAGGCGGAGAAGAGCACGTAGCCTTCCTTCTCATTGACCGCCAGCACGTCCTCGACGTGGTAGGCGCCTTCGGTGAGGTTGCGCACGAGCGTGCCGTCGGCGTTGTAGATGTAGAGGTTGGCCCAGCCGTTGCGCTCGGACCACTGGAGGATCTGGCGCCCGCCGCCGAGCAGGAGCAGCTGGCGGTCCTCGATGTAGGTGTTCATCCGCTCGGTGAGGATCGTCTTGGTGGAGTCGGAGGCGAGGTCCACGCGGCAGACGTCCATCCGGTGGAGGTCGCGCGAGCCGCGGGTCAGGTAGAAGCCGTCGTTGTCGCCGAGCCACACGCGCGAGCGGTATTTGTCATAGGTCTCCGTGTATTTGCGCGGGCGCACGGCCACGTCCAGGGTCTGGTCCTTGAAGGCGTTGACCTTGTAGCGCTTGCGGCCGCCGTCCGGCATGGAGAAGACGAAGAGCTCCTCCTTGGGGCCGGGCTCGCCGGGCATCTGGTACTTGTAGGTCTCGAGCGTGGGGCGCGGCTGGCTCAGGGCGTTGATGACCCAGAGGTCCTTGATGGCCCGCGTGTCGGTCTTGACCGCCACGAAATGCTTGCCGTCCGGCGACCAGACGATGCCGCGGGCCGAGGCGCGGCGGGTGGTGTCGGCGTCGGCGCCGGCGGCGCTGTCACCGCCGTAGCCCCACTGGCGGATGCCGTCGGAGGTGAGGCGGTGCTCCACGATGGTGGAATCCTTCTCGTCCTCGACCGCCTTCTTCATATTCTCCTTGTCCATCCAGAAGAGGTTGGAGTTCCTGGCGAACACGCCGATCTCCCCGTCGGGGGAGACGCTGGCCCACATCGGATACTCGCGCTTCTCGGGCTTGTACTCCGTGAGCTTGCCGGTGGCGATCTCGTACTGGAAATGCCAGACCTTCTTGGTCATCCGCGGGGTTGCCGGGCCCTGGGGGGCCTTGGTGTCGCCGCCGGCGCGGCGCTGCTGCGCAGCGCGCTTCGCCGCCAGCGTGTCAGGCACCTCTTGCGTACCCTGGATGTCGAACTGGAAGTATTTGTCGTCCTTGAGCTTGAGGCCCTGGATCGGCAGGTGCTGGGCGTCGAAGGGGTCGCGGGTGATCTGCGTGACTTCCATCGCGAGTCTCTCCATGTCGAAGGCCGGGGTCTTGCGGCCGGTCTCCGGATCCACGATCCAGTACTGCGTGCCGGCCGGGGTCTTCCACTCATACCAGAACTTGTCGGAGTCCCGGAACCAGTTGGGGCTGAGGGAGGTGGAGAAGACCATCTGGTTCACGCGTTTGGCGGAGAACTGGGCTGCCAGGTCGTAGTTGGGCTTCACGCGGCCCGGACGGCCGGGGGCGGCGGGCCGCTGGCCCAGGGCGCTGAAAGTGCAGGCGAGGACCGCTGCAAGGAGGATAACTAACCGTTTCATATTGGATTGAATGATTTTGCGCGGATATTCAAAACCCAAAGATAAGAAAAAAACCTATCTTTGAGCGTTGATATCACACAATGCGATGAAAAGAACCATCCTGCTGATTGCGGCCGCACTGCTGGCCTGCGCCACCCTCTGCGCCCAGGAGAAAGTGCGGGACGCGAAGGAGAAGACCCAATACAATTCGGTGTTCGACCTGCTCCGGAACGAGCCGGGCGTCATCATCTCGCCCGCCGGCAACGGCGACATGCCCCGTGTCCTGATCCGCGGGGTCTCCACGAATTCCGACCAGACCCAGCCCCTCTTCGTGGTGGACGGTATTATCCGGGACAACGTGACCTACCTCCGCCCGGAGGACATCTACTCCGTCGAGGTGCTCAAGGACGGCACCGCGTCCATCTATGGGGTGCAGGGGCAGAACGGCGTGATCCTGTTCAGGACCAAGTCCGCCGTCGAGGCGGAGAAGGCCGCCGAGGAGGCCCGCAAGGCCGAGCGCAAGGCCGCCCGCGCCGCCCGCCGGCGCAAATAGCTATTCGCCGCCGATCTTGTCTTCCGGGGAGATCTCCCGGACAAGGTGGATCCCGCTGTAGATCTCTCCCTGGGAGATCTCCACGTATCTGTCGTAGATCCACTGGAGCGGCCAGCCCGTGGATAATTCGACCTCTTCGGTGACGTATTCGCCAAAGAAGGCCTTGATCGGATTGGCGTGGATCTCCTCGTCGAACTGGTCCAGGAAGTCGTCATAATCCTCGTCCGTGGCCTCGCCGGCCGCCAGCAGGCGGGAGAACATGTAGTCCCGCAGGAGCAGCCTGAGCTGGGTCTCATCCGCCTCCGTCTCCATGCGCATGACGACGGAATACTCGTCCGTCAGCGCCGAATCCACCTCGAAATGGGTGTCCAGGGTCACGGTGCCGGTGCCGATGATGCCGCTGAAGGGCTGCTGGAAGGTGTAGCTCCCCGTCGTGTCCACCTGGGCGCCGTGGAAGAACAGCATCGGCGCCAGGATCGCATCCCCGCCCAGGAAGGTGCCGTGCCGGTTGGTCAGCATCTGCAGATCTGCGCTCTTCTGTTCGCCCTCGAGGGCTTCGACGTGGATGTTCAGGGTATAGGTGCTGTCCGTCGCCTCGGCTACTACGAAACGGAGCGCTTCCTTGGAAGAAGTCAGCGGGGTCTCGTTCCCGTCGGCGTCCATTTGCAGCGTGCGGGTGATGCAGGTGTAGTCCATCTTGTCGCCGACTTCCCAGCGGGCGGTGATCGCCACGGTGGAGTCGGGCATCATCTGCGCGGAGAGCGTGGCTGCGCCGAGCAGGGCGAGGAGGGTGGAGAGGATCGGTTTTCTCATATTCAGTGTTATCTGGACCAAAATTAAGAATTTTTCACGGATAAAAGTTTATCTTTGTAGATATGAAATCCATGCGCATTCTCATTTTCGTGGCGGCGCTCTTTCTGGCGCCGGCCGTCCTGCTTGCCTCCAAGGTGCCGGACCTGAACATCCTGGTCCGCCTGGGCAGGGACGGGTCCGCGCAGATCCGCGAGGTCTGGGACGTGGACGTGGACGAAGGCACCGAGTGGTACCTGACCCGCAAGAACCTGGGCGACATCGAGATCTCCGGGCTGCGCGTCCGCAACGAGGAGGGCCTCGAGTACGTCAACGAGGGGGACTGGGACACCGACCGTTCCATCCGGGAGAAGGCCGGCCGCTGCGGCATCGTCCGCCTGCGCGACGGCTGCGAGATCTGCTGGGGTCTGGGCAGCCACGGCAAGCATACCTTCATCGTCGAATACCTGATGAGCAATGTCGTCAAGTCCCTGCAGGACTACGACATGTTCCACCTGCAGCTGGTCAACCCCGGCCTGTCCTCCCCGCCCTCGCACGTGCGTGTGTCCGTGCGTGCAGATGATGGGTTGGGTGTCCAGCTGGATACTTCCAATACGCGCATCTGGGGCTTCGGTTTCGTCGGGCAGGCCGGCTTCGAGGACGGAGCCGCTGTGTTCGAGTCCACGGAGCACTTCCAGTACATGAGCTCGGTGATCGCCCTGCTGCGCTTCAACAAGGGGATTTTCTCCCCGACGAGCGTGCAGGACCGGCCGTTCCAGGACGCGCTGGACCGCGCCCTCGAAGGCGCTGATTTCGGCTCCGACGAGAAGGAAGACTGGCTCGGGACGATCTTCGGGATGCTCTCGACCCTGTTCTTCATGTTCCTGTTCATCGTGGTCCCGGTGCTCGGCGTCTTCGGCGCCGCGCGCGTGTCCAATGCTGAGAAGAAACGCATCCTGGGCGTCAAGCCCTCGCAGGTCGACTGGTGCCGGGACGTTCCCTTCGAGGGGGACCTGCTGGCCTCGGACTACACGCTCACGCGCCTGGGCGAGGACCGCAAGAACAACGCCCTGGCCTCCGCGCTGATCCTCCGGATGATCTATGAGGGCTACCTCGACGTCCGCAAGGACGCCTCCGGCAAGATCGAGATCACCTTCGGTTCCAAGGATCCCGAGGCGCTGGAAGGCACGGCCCGGAGCCTCTACAAGATGATGAAGGAAGCCAGCGGCAGCGACGAGGTCCTGCAGGACAAGGAATTCTCCCGGTGGTCCAACCGGCACAGGAGCCGCCTGACCCAGTGGACCAAGAACATCTCCTCCGCCGGCATCAACAAGCTGGAGAACAGCGGCTGGAGCCGCGGCCGGCGCTACACGGAGTCCGGCCAGGCCGAGGCCCGCAAGCTGGTGGGCCTCAAGAAATTCCTCCAGGACTTCACGCTTACGGGCGAGCGCGAGACGGTCGAGGTCAAGCTCTGGCAGGACTACCTCGTGTACGGTTCACTCTTCGGGATCGCCAACAAGGTGGCCAAGCAGCTCCAGGACATCGACCCGGTGCTCTTCGAGCGCACGGTCGTCTACGACTACACGACGCTCGACAGCGTCCTCTCCATGACCAACAACATGGCCCGCGCCATCACCAACGCCAGCTATGTCAAGCCCACCTCGTCCGGCTCTTCAGCTAGTTGGGGCGGCTTTGGCGGCGGCACCTCCTTCGGCGGCGGCGGCGGCTTCAGCGGCGGCGGCTTCGGCGGCGGAGCGAGGTAGTTTTTTTCCATAGACAAGTGTGTAGCAGTGCTGGACATCCGGTCCGGCACTGCTATTTTTTAATCATTTTGTTTCAAATCTGACACAATAATGAAATAAAATCAAAAATAATTCATATATTGCGCCCAAGTTTAACGACTTAAATCATCCATTTAACGCACTACATGAAGGCTTGGACCAATCTATTTAGTCTGGGAGGGGGATTTGTTTTTCCCTCTCCGTGCCCCATGGCATATGGTGACAAACCTAATAAAATCAGCAAGTTACAGCCAAAACTTCTCTTCTCCGCTTCTGGAGTAGAGTGAAAAACCGTATTAATTCCATACTAGATTATGAAGACAGAGTACACCGCTCCCGAGACTGTCGTCGTCGAACTATCTGCCGACACACCGATCCTTCAATTTTCCACGACAGACTGGAAGCATAATCCGAATCCGCTCAGCTAAACACACGTCCATGCATTTTATCCATCATTATACTGTTTATTGTATGAAAAACCATGTTATGCGACTGTTCCCCGTCGTTCTCGGATTATTTGCCTTGACACTGGGACTGTTTCTTCCTACCTCCTGTACCAAGGAAAACTTCGATGATTTCCAGGACGAGGAGCTTGTAGAAATGATCATCACCGTTGGTGGCAACACCAAGACCTCCAACGATGGTGATAGCACCCTTTGGTCGGAGAACGACGAACTCTCCGTCATCCATTCGGCTCCGAACGCGACGACGTTCTGGCTCTCTCCTTTCACGTATTATCCGTCCTACGGATATAATGCATTCTACGGTACGGTGAGCAAACTCTCCGCCAATAATGACTGGTATGCCGTTTATCCCTACAATGCCAGCCATACCTCTGCGGAAAGCGTCTCCCTTACTTTCCCTGCTTTGCAGACGCAAACCGGCAACAGCACCGCCCACCTCGCGGGAACGGATTTCCCGATGGTCGGCAAGGCGACGAACGTGGCCCGCTCCACGGACCTCAGTATCCGGATGGAGAACCTGCTTGCCGTGGCGGAATTCAAGGTGAAGAACACGATATCCAAGGCCATCACGGTCGAGCAGATCGAGTTCACAGCCTCTTCCCCAATCGCTGGCGCTTTCTCGGTGAACCTGACGGGCGATGCTCCTGTCCTCACGGCTGGCGCAGCCGCCACGAAGACCGTAAAATTGGATGTTGCCAAGGGTGAGCAGATAGCTGCAGATGGTGATGGCATGTTCTATATGGGCGTTGCTCCGTTCCAGGCCTCTGCCGGAACCACGCTCAAGTTCAAGATTCTGGCGAAGGATGCGGATGGCAATACAATCCCCTTCTATTATTCCTTGACGCTGAAGAATGATGCCACTTTCACATCCAATGAGTTCCAGACAATCCAGCTTGACTTTGATGACCAGCATCAGACCAATCCTGATGCCGGTTCCGCCGGTGAGGCCGAACTCCCGGTGGGCGGACAACCTGTAGATGGCGTCTATCTGCTTGTATACGAGAATGGCGCTAATAGTTATGCTTTTGCGGCCTTCGCGGATAAGGAAGCCGACAATTATGCCGTCCCCGTAGTCGTGGAAAACGGTGTCGTTCTTCCTTCCGAGACCGAAGACCTGACCCGGTATGCGGTAAACATCGAGAATGCAGGAATCGAGCACCCTAATGACGCGGGTCACGATGCTTACAACGTCAGGAACTCTGACGGAAAGTATATTTTCTACGCTTCTGGTGGTGGCGATACCAAGATTCTCCGGATCCTCGATACCAATGAACTTTACAATACCAGTAGTCAAGAGACAGTCAAATACTATCACACGTTCATCCAGGAAGAAGACGGTGTCCAGATCTTGAGTTCCGGTGGTGTCAGCGGTTACAACAAATATCTTCTTACCTACAGTGACGCCAAGGGTTTCCACTATAGCAATGAAGAGGCTGACCAGGGTAAGAAACTCCATCTTTACCTGGTCGGTGGATCTGCCAAGGAGCGGCAGGAACTCCGTTTCGCCCCGTCCAACGTCAGTTACAACTTCGACAACGGCGGCGATTTCCCTGAACCGACATTGAGCGGACTCAAGACCACGATCATTTCTTGGGCCTCCAGCAATACCGATGTGGCTACGGTGGATGCTAACGGTATCGTCACCATCAAGGGTCCCGGCTCTGCAATTATCACCGTGACCGCCGATTCGGACGACACATACTACGGTGCAACCGGCACCTACACCATTGAGTCCACGAGCTCCTCTATGCAGATCTGGTACAAGGCTGACGAGATGGAAGACGGTAAACAGTACCTGATCGTGTCCAACGGCTATGCCCTGCAGAACAACAACGGTTCAGTAGCCGCCACCGCCGTGACTGTTTCCAACGAGACCATCACGCTGAATGCTCCCTCCGGACTCCTCTGGACAGCAAATTCCAGCAACCAACTGACCAATAACAACCAGTCTCTCGGAAGATCGAATTCCAGCTCTGGAGGTTGGGGCGGATATGGTGGCAGCGCGACATTGGCGATTGGATCCAATGCGGCGGCCTGGACCTACGATGCCGAGAGCAATCTTCTGACAACCAGCATAAGCAGTCAATGGGGTGGTGCGACAACATACTACTTGTATTACTCAAATAGTAGCAACGCTTTCACCATAAATAGCACTTCCAGCGATACGCACATCGCTGCTCTGTATAGCACGACCAAGCCGGCGGACAAGCAGTTTTTGAGTTTTACGAATTCGACGGTTCGCTGGACGGTTGGCGACGGTGGTGATCACGCTCTGAATCAGAGCTATGATGTGCAAGCGGTCTCTGGTGCTGCCACGACGGTGACCTATGCGTCTTCTAATACAGATGTCGCCACTATCGACGGCACGCGGATCACCCTCAAGGGTACCGGTGCCACGACCATCACTGCAACAGCGAAGGAAGAAAATGGCTACAAGAGTGCAACCGCGAAATACACCCTCCGCGTCACTACTCCTGCTCCGGCCGGATTTGAGAATCTTGGTTCCTTCAACCTGGAGAATGCGGCCTTAACGGGATACCTTAATGATGCCAGCGTAAAATATCCTGCTGATGACAAGAGTACCATCGCTAATAATACTTATGCATCAACCTCTGTCATTTCCACGTATGCTAATTGGTCGTCTCCTTCGAGGAAGGATATCCCGGCACCTGTTGAACTTTCTTGGGGTGTTGCCAGCACAGGCACTGCAACAGTTATCGTGTATAACGATCAGGCTCTTCAGGACGAGGTTTGGTCTTGGACTGCGTCAGAAGGTAGCAAATCCTTTGACGTGTACAACTTGATTCCCGGCAAGACCTATTATTGCACGGTCGTTGACGATAGCAATGGTAACTACCTGCTCAAAGGCACCTTCAATACCGAAGGCCGTCGGCGGATGATTAAGGTCAGTGACACAGTCAATGCCAATAATGCCAATAATTGCCGTGACCTTGGGGGCCTCAAGACAACCGATGGCCGGAGAATCAAGTATGGCCTTATCTTCCGCGGAACCAACATGACAAGTACCAAACCTGCCGAGAAGAGAATCATTGCAGAGTTTATGAATGTCGGGCTGGATAATGATCTTCGAGACGGAAGTGGCGGTGGACAAAACAGGGACAACCCGTTAAACACAAGCTATACGGTGAGATATATTGGTCCAGGATATAGCAGCACAGGCGATTTGCAGGATGAAAGTAAGTATAAACAAACGATACAGGCATTTCTTGATGCGGCAAAACCCGGTACTAAGAATTACAACAAAGCATCCTATTTCCATTGCTATATCGGCGCAGACCGCACAGGGTACACCGGACTTATGCTCGAAGGTCTATTAGGGGTCTCTCTAACGGATTGTACCATCGATTATGAGCTTACAACTTTCTCTACGGCGGCGGGATCAAGGCCGCGTAACGGTGGTCAGCTGTGTTATATCAAAGACGCAGTGACATTCCTTAACAAGGCAGAAAACGGAGGTACAGGTACTTCCCTGCAAGAGAAAATCACGTATTACTTTATCAATAAACTTGGTATTTCAGAAGCGGATATCGAGAACTTCAAGAATTGGGCTCTTGAGCCTGATCCGGAAGCCAATTAATAAGAATTAACATTTTAATACATGCAATCATGGAAAAGAACAACGAAAAAATGTCCCGCCCTTACGTGGCCCCGGAGACGGAAGTGTTCACACTCACTTCCGAGAAGATTCTGGCTGGATTTGAGTCCGGGGTTCCTGGTGAAGAGTTGCCTTAAATTAAAGCTTTATCGTTATGAAAGGAATACGAATCGCAATGGGGCTGCTTGCAGTGGCAGCCCTATCCTCCTGCAACATCAAGGAGGACATATTACCAGTTGAAGAAGCGCCTCGTTTCCGTGCCGTGATTGAACAGCCGGGGTCGGAAGCGACGACCAAAACCTACGTAGACAAAGAAATATTTGATGCGTCGGGTTCTTATACAATCTTTTGGTATCGGGATGACCGGGTCAGTATTTTCTATGATAATACCTATAATCAACAGTACAAGTTCCTGGATCGAGATGGCTCCACGGCTGGAGATTTCGAGATTGTGACAGGTACCGGATCGGGCTCCACGGCCCAAACGATTTCTACCGGCAGCAATTATGCCATTTCCCCTTATAATCGGGATAATAGATGTGACACTCAGGGGAATCTGACTGTCGTGATTCCTGAGAAGCAGGAATACTATCAAGATGATCGGCGTGGAATTGGCGTCAATCTCTTGATGGTCGCTAAGGATACGGACGGAGATCGTGATTTCTTCTTCAAACATGTCGGTTGTTATTTTGGCGTTAAATTGAGAGGAGAAGGAGTTTCTGTTAAATCCATCACCTTGGAAGGGAAGAATTCCGAGTTGTTGGCTGGCTATCCGATTGTCTCATTCGATGAGAATGATGACCCGGTGATGAGTTTTGATCCGCGAGATCTCGACAATTCCAAGATCATCACGATGGAATTCTCAGAACCTATGATGCTGGATGCAGAGGAGTATAAGTTCTTCTGGTTTACGCTTCCGGCTACCACCTTCGACAAGGGCCTTGCCGTGACTGTCAAAGATGCGCATGGCGGCACTTTTGTTAAGGAAGTGGTAAAAAAGAATACAGATGGAGAGATCGAACCGATAACTCTTAACAGAAGAGGCTTTTATACTACGAAAGCAGATGTTGAGATCTCTTCAATCCCCGTCAAATCCATCACCGTGGATCCCACGAACCTGACACTGACCATGACCGAAACGGAGACGGCCACGCTGAACGCCACGGTCCTGCCTGCGGACGCGACCGATCCGACCGTGACCTGGTCCAGCGACAACGAGGAAGTTGCGACGGTAGAGAACGGTGTCGTGACAGCCCACAAATCCGGCACGGCCAATATCACTGCGAAAGCCGGCGACAAGACGGCCACCTGCGTCGTCTACGTGGTTGACAAAGTCTCCTACAGCTTCACCTTGACCCCTGCAGAAGACGTGATCAACTATGGCGAGACAGTAACCTACGTTGCCAAACTCATCACGACTACGAACGGTACCCCCGTCGAAACGGAACCCGAAGCGGAGCTGACCAGCAGTGAGGAAGGCGTCGTGACGATTGACGGGCTGAAGGTAACTGGCGCCAAGGGTGGCACGACCACCATCACGGCCTCCTTCACCCCGGAGGGGACGGAAGGAGCCCTTACAGCCACGGCGACCCTTACCGTCAAGGACGTCGTGACCTATGAACTCAAGATTTCCCCGACTACGGCCGAGAAGCCGAGCGTGATCATCGGCAAGACGCTGCCTTTCACCCTGACCCTCGTTACCACGACCAATGGCGACGCGGATGAGTCTGATGTCACTTCTGCCGCCACCTGGAGCAGCACTGATACCAGCATTGCCACCGTCGCCGCAGGAGTAGCTACCGGTGCCAAAGAAGGCAAGGTCACGATCACGGGTTCCTTCAAGCCCGAAGGCGCTGATGATGCACTCTCTGCCTCCGTGGAGGTAACAGTCAACAAGGATCCGAACCATGCTGGTGATCCGACGCCGATTGGCGAAGAAGAGGAACTTTAATAAGATTGCCATATGAACAATAATATCAAATATTTGATTCTCGGCCTCGCGGTCTTCGGCGGTCTGTCCGCTTGTACCAAGCAACTTGTCGAAGAGGCTCCGGCGCCCAAGAATACCCATACGGTATATTTCTCCTCCGGCACGGCCCAGACCAAGACCGGCATCACCGTCGGTGAGACCGAGGTGACTCCGGACTGGAACAAGACGGCGTTGGAGAGCATCCACCTTTTCGAGATAGATGCCAATGATGCTGTCGCCTATGGTGAGACGATCGCCATCACGCCGAGCGAAGACAATGCGACAGCTCATTTTGAAGCGGATTTCCCGACGGACATGAGCATCATTGTCAATCCTTCTAACACCGAGGAAGACAGCGGCGCCAAGGGACCCACGGAGACCAAGGGTACAAGAGTTTCTCCCTACCGGTATGCCGCCATCATCGCGAAGAAACCGGACAAGAATAACTTCACCTTTGTTGTCCCCAGCGAGCAGCATCCTGATGCCGAGACCCTGATCGACCCGGACGCCGATTTCCTGATTGGCTATAGTCGCAAAGAATATGACGATGCGCACATCTTTACTGATCCGGTCGTAGACCTCTATTTCGACCGTCCTGTTGCCCTCGGGCGGATCATTATTTCTTCTTTCGAGGAGGGAGAGAAGGTCAAGAGCGTGGTCATCAAGGCCCCCGGCCTGTCTGGCTCGGCAGCTTATTCAGCGATTGATTTCGAAAATGCGGCCGTGACCTTCACGCCCGATGTCGCTGCCGAAGGGGAAACCGCCGCGCTGACCCTCGACTATGGCGATGGCGCTGCCCTCGCTGCAGACGGCACCTTCGGCGCCTACTTCGTTGCCCTCCCTGGCAAGACCCAGGTTTCCGAGATCGTCGTCACCACCGACCAGTATATCTACACCAAGACCGTCGGCAAGGAAATCACCTTCTCCAACACCACCTTCAAGAACCTTACGCTCAATCTTTCGGACGAAGGCGTGACGAAGGTAGCCGCCGCCCCTGCTGAGATCAAGTGGTACAAGGCTTCTGTGCTTGAGGATGGCATCGACTATATCATCGTCTCCAATGGCTATGCCTTGAAGAACAATGGCAGTAAAGCTGTCGTGGCAGCTCAGGCGGTTGAGATTGTTGATGGAACCATTTCCCTCGAAGAGACCGATGGTCTTATCTGGACTGCAAATGCTAATTCGGAGTTCACTGAATATGGTACACATACATTATCCAATGGTACTGAGCACCTGTGGCGTCATAGCGACAATGGAACATTTACGCTTGAGGCCAACAATGAGGCTATTACCAAGTATATGGTATGGAACTATGATGGTGAGTATCTTTGGAATATCAGCATTTACACGGGCAGTGGCAGTGCGCAGATTTCTGATTACTACGCTTATTATAGCAGCGGTTGGAAGATTTCCACAACCAAGACTGCAGCTACGCTCTTTACCAGCCGCGCTCCGCAGGAACTCGCTTTCACTCCTGCCGCAAGTGCAGAATATGATCTGGCTACTAGCGAATGGACAGTGGCTGTTCCTACTTTGAGCGGAGCTCAGACCTCGGTCACGTACTCCCTTTCCGAGGATTCCAACCCGGCTGTGGCCACTGTCGATGCGGATGGCACTGTGCACCCGCTTTCGAAGGGTACTGTTACCATTGTCGCTACCGCAGAAGGCAATGCCCAGTATCAGGCTGCTACCGCCACTTACTCGTTGAAAGTCATTGACAGCAGTATCACTACCAAGACTTACAACAAGGTCACCTCTACTGGCGATCTTACCGTTGGAGATCAGTACCTACTCGTTTATGAGAGTACTCCATCCGTTTTCAAGCCGATTCTTGACGGAAGTACTTTTAAAAAGCACAAGGATAATGTCCAGAGTGTTACGATTTCGAGCAACTCAATCACTTCTACTGAACTGGTTGATTATGAGCTTACGCTGACTGAAGGGTATCATCTCTATGTTGGCTCTGCAAATATGTATCTTTATCCTAACCTTGATGGATCAACTACTTCCATTGGTGCGGAGAGTTCTCCATCCATAGCTCTGAACATCACCATCCAAAGTGACGGTATAGCCAAGATTACGAACTCGACTAATACAACTGCCAATCTCTGCTGGTCAACAAACAACAGCTACTTCAGTACGACCTACAACTCTAGTGCTGCCATCAATGTATGCCTCTATAAGTTGGAGGACAATCGCCCCGCGTGGACTATGTCCTACAGTCCGACAGAGGCAACGTATGATCTGTACACGCGCCAGTGGACTTCTGGAACACCTTCTCTTTCCAGTAATGCGACCACTACGGTGACCTATACTTCTTCTAATGAGAATGTTGCAACGGTCAACGCAAGTGGCGTTGTGACACCCATTAAGAAGGGTTCCGCCACCATCACCGCCACTGCGGATGCTGACGCTACTCACAAGAAGACCGAGGCCAGCTTTGCGTTGACGGTTGATGACACCACGCCTGTAACGATGGTTACTGTCAACCTAAAGAAGGCCACATCGATCTCCGCAGGGAAGCAGTATGTGCTTGTCTCTAATGGAAAGGCTCTCGTGAGGAATGGAAGCGATGCAGAAGTGTATGATTTCAATTCCAGCGACCTTACGGTCAGCGTGCCCTCCAACCTGCGGGATAATCTCGAGTGGACACTCCAGAGCAGTAGCAACTTGTTCAAGAACGGAGACTATTATTTCGGCATTGTTATGCACGCGACGGGCACATACACTTACCGTGTACAACTAAGTACTACGACGACGAATATTGATGGTGACAGCAACGATTCTATGCCGAATCTGACCATTGATACGTCGGGTGATTATATCTATTACACGGGTAATAGAAGCGCGTATTTCATGTATTTTGATACCTCTGAAGATTGGACTACTTATAAGATTACAAAGGCGAATAGCTATACACATTCTTACAAGACTGCCCTTTATGAAGTCGTTGATTCGCGTACCCCTCAGGAGTTGGTATTCAGCAGTTCTTCTGCGGAGTATGACCTTGGCACTTCAATGTGGACTGTCGCAGTACCTTCTCTTTCTGGCGCTATAAATGCTGTTACTTACGAGTCCTCTGACCCGACTGTAGCGACTGTTACAAACGCAGGTGTGGTTACGCCTCTTAAAAAGGGAATCACCACAATAACAGCTAGGGCGGCGGAAAGCGCCACCTATCAGCCAGGAGAAGCCAGTTATAAGTTGACGGTCAAAAACAGTTTGGTCAAAGACGTCTATCAAAGAGTTACTTCCACCGATCAGATTGTCTCAGGAGGCAAGTATATCTTCGTCTATGAGAATGGCGACACCAAGAAAGCATTTAAGCCTGTCCTGAATTCCGGTAAGACGGCGTTCGAACAAACCGCCGCTAATGCCATTGATGTCACTATCACAAATGATGAGATTGACCCGAGCACAGTCGAGGGATGCCAGATTGTTTTCTCCAACCAGGATGGAACAAGTCTGAAATTCAATATGTTGGTGCCGAAAGCGGATGGAGAGAATGACTATTACTTCTGTCTTCGTAACAATTCTAGTTCTTTTGTGGCATCTACTGAAGATCCTGGGTACCGACCCACGATTGCTTTGGATTCCAATGGTGTGATGACAATTTCTCGGAGTCAGAATAGTAGCAACTATAGATTCCGTTATTCCTCATCTAATTCCTCTTTCCAGGCATCCACGTCCTCTTCCAGCAACTTGTACCTATTCAAGTTGGAGGATGGTTCGAACCCTTGAAGTGATCCTGAGCCCTCGGATCTGCCGGTGATGGGAGGGTACACCACCATCTCCACCACTGGGATCGAGGGATTCTCCGGGATTTGCCTCGCCCCCGACGGAAGCGGCTTCCTGGCCGCTTCCGACCGAGGGGGGGGGGTCTACCGGGTCAGTTTTTCCGGTGAGGCCACGCCTCTTTATGTCGAGAACCCGGGAATATCGGGACTGGACTGCGAGGACGTAACCCTGGATTCTGCGACCGGCGACATCTACTTCGTCGTCGAACGCAGCTATCAGGAGGTCCGCCGGCTGCGCGCCCCGGGTTACAGCGAGTTTGAGGTACTTGCGACCATTAACGAGGGGTACTTCAACAGCGGGCTGGAGGCCATCACCTGGATGGGCGACGGCACGCTGATGGTCGGCAACCAGGCCAATCCCTGCTTGCTCCTCCGCATTTCCGCGGCCGATGGCGCCATCATAAGCCGCTGGGAAATCACGGGAGGCATCACGGACATTTCCGACTTGTGCTACGATTCCGTGCGGAACGCTCTCTGGATTGCCGACAGCGAGACCAAGACCATTAACCTTTGCGACTTGCAAGGCAATGTCCAGAAGAGCTACTCCGTATCGTTCATCGACAATGGCGAAGGCCTGTTTGTGGATCGTGAGCGCCAGTGCATCTGGGTGAGTGACGACACGACAGCTAATATCTACAAGATCAGCTTCTCGAACCTGTAGGTCGACCTGCAAATCTTGGCGCCCCTGCTGCCGCGGATGATAGTCTTGGCAGGAATGCTTCCGGTTGTTCCTCGCATCTTCGCGAATACTGGTTATCAATTACTTGCAGTAAGACCTTCGGAGAATCTCCCGAAGGTCTTATTGTAATATGCTGATTGTCAGCAAACTCTTCGATCAGAGCCGCTCCGGATTAAGCGGCGGCGGCTTCTATTATTTTGTCGTCAGTTCTCGAAGTTGCTCAACACTAAGTCCGGTCGCTGCGAGAATGGTTTCTTCTGCAAGATTCATTGCGAGCATCCGCCGGGCTGTCTCGATCTTTTCTGCATCGTGCCCCTCAGCGAGGCCTTCAGAACGCCCTTTTGCAAGTCCTTCAGCTTTCCCTTCGGATCGACCTCTCTGTTCTGCGAAGTCGAGCTGGTTCTGGTAGTCCCACTTCTGTTTCATGGCGAGCGCGTACTGGTAACGCTGCTCCATGTTCATGCTGGCGTATTCGGCTTCTTCTATCATCTCGTTAAAATAAGGGTCATCCCACAAATCGGGCTTCTTCGCGAATGTAGGCAAATTCTTCATGATATACAAGAACCGGTCTTCGAAGGTTATGCACTCTTCTTTCTCTTTGTCGAAGCGCTGGATCTCCAGGAAGGCGAACCGGAGCCGGTCGGACATCAGTTCGGTGGTCTGTTCTTCGCGGAGAAGGAACTTATGAATAAACTGCTGGGGATCAGCCTTCTCCGGTTCGAGATGCCGGATGTCGAAGTTGAGCAGCCCCAGAAAGAAGATGGGTTTGATGGAGTAGTCCCATTTCCCGCGCTCGGCATCCTTAGCAATCGTCAAAGACGAATAGAAGATGGCTCGCTCCATGAAGAAAGGTTGGTCAGCTAGCTGGACTTCAATGATGAACTTGCTGCCGTCCCGGGTCGTGCAGTGCATGTCGTAGGTGGCCCTGCGCTCCTGCTCGGTCAGTCCGAGTTGTTCACAGTCCTTGATCTCGATGTCCGCGATGTCCAGTCCGAAGATAGCGTTGAGCGGTCGGATGATGAGTTGTTTCTTGCCGGATTCCTTGAAGATCTTTTTGAATCCGAAATCGACCATCGGGTCGATGTACTTGTTGATAGTGGGTATGTTTTTCATAACGTTCGTAGTTTCCGGCAAAGATGGGGCAAGTAATCGTATATGACGATAAGATTCGTATATTTCTAGTCCGTACCCCCAAAAAATATACGATTCTTTTGGTCGTTTTCGGTCCAGCCTCTATCGGTTCCGGGCAGGCGGAGGCCCGGACGAGCCCCCGAAGCTCGTCCGGAGCCTCCGGCAGCCGCCGCTCTCCGTATTGAGCGGCGGCGGTGCCCCAAACCCAGGTCACACCATGAGAGCCGCTCCATCATTCTCTACCTGCAGGAACCGCCGCGCCCCGTTATGCGCGGCGGTGACTCGCCCTGCTCCCGCCAGCTTCTGGCCCGGACCGGAAATCTTCTCCCTCACTCCTCCATTGTACATTTGTTCCGCCTTTTGCCGTGATATGTAAATCCTTGAAATATTGTTAGTTATGAATACTAATGGCCTCAATTTAGATACCTGTTATATTAATAAAATCCGTTCAATCAATAATTTACACATCACGCAATTTTACGGTTTTTTTTAACTGTTCGCGGTGAGCAGAATAATCCGGTCGCCAGAGCGCGCATAGCCGCTCAGGGCTCCCGGGGAGAGGGCCGTCATCGCAGCCGCGCAAAACGGAGCGCGGCTGCTCCCGGTGGTTTGCTTGCCAGGTGTAGCAGGAGGATATTCTATGACCTGGGGGCACCGCTGCCGCGCATAACGGGGCGCGGCAGTTACCGGAGGCATCGGAGCGAGCTTTTGAGGCTCGCTCCGCGCCTCCGGTTGCCCGGGAACCTTGGCTGTTTCGGTTTCGGACCCGTTGTTCAAATTCAGTGGGAGCAGCAAAGGGGCTCTGAGGCTATTCTGAGGCAGGGCGGTGTCGCCGATGGCGGGCTGAAAGGGGCATCGGGAACGGTCGTATGCCTTACAGTGGGTTCTGGAGGGGGCAGGTGATCCCGATGATTTTGAGATTTGCCACCCTGCGGGTGCCATCTCTCGCAATGCTCGGGTCCGGATAAAGTCCGGAATGACTATGAGGAAAGCCTAGATTACTTTCTTCCCCGGGTCGCGATTTGCGCTCTTGATAAAGTTGGCGTCTTTGCAATAGGTTAATTATCAGCTAGTTTTGTTTTTACTTAGGGGATATTTCCCCTAAGTAAAAATGTAAGTGCCTGATAACAAAGAACATCCCAAGCCGGCCGGTCTGGGATGAGTATGAGGTTAATGCTCGGATCGTGTGTTGGTGAGGAGTGGAAAACGGGACTCGGACCTGCGGCCTCAATCCTGGCAAGATTGCGCCCTGCCAGAGGAGTTATTCCAAAGAGCTGAGCAGTTCTACCATTTCCTTAGGGGTTAAGACAAAAGGTTTTTTAGGGAAATGCCGGGTATTGCCAGTAACAAGATATGCATCGTCCTTGCTCATCTTGACTTCATAGAAGACGATATCTTTTGGATCGGGGAAAGATTCCCCTTCTACAGTAGTCCGTTCAAGAGCAAGTCCGTATTCTTCAAACACGCGCAAAGAGACTTCAATCAATTCCGGATTGATATGGAACTTCTGGTTCCTGGACAAAACGTCACGGTACTCAGCAAGGATCTCGTCATTGAAAACAGGGATAATGCTACCCCTGAATACATTGGCAAGAACCACAAACGGAGGCGCGTCCTGGTTTTTGGATATAAGCGCCGAGACCAACACGTTCGTGTCGATCACGGCATATAACTTACCGGGCATTCCGTGCTTCGTTTATCAGATGATTCACTTCGCTCAGGTCCAGGTTGCCGGCACCTTGTTCCAACGCCTGCTCGCGCATGCGGAGGAATGCATCCCAACCCTTTTGCCGGACCTCGGCTTCCGAGTCAGCCTTGATCTCGAAAGGGATCCTGCGCTCTCTCACGACCGTCTTCATGAACAGGTTGAGGGCGGCGCTGTTGCTGAGCCCGAATTCGTCACAAAGGCTGTCGAAGTGTTTCTTCAGTGTCTCATCTACTCTAATTGAAATCGTTGTCATAACGCCATAAAGTTTTTATGTTGTATTGCAAATATAATGCAAAAATGTATACAAACAACATACAAATCAAATTATTTCAAGAGGGCGGACACAAATCTGCACACAAAAAAGGCCCTCCAGATATCTGGAAGGCCTCTGTGGAGCGGAAAACGGGGCTCGGACCCGCGGCGCAGCCGAGCTGCGCCAGGCTTTCTACGTTACCCCCCGGCGGCTGTGGCCGCCGACCCCTCGGGGGTGGGTTGAGGTCGCGGGTAGGGCAACGGACTGCCAGCCCCAAAAAACGCTGAACGACAGTCACAGGGACTGTCGTTCATCATTTTGGAGCGGAAAACGGGGCTCGGACCCGCGACCTCAACCTTGGCAAGGTTGCGCTCTACCAACTGAGCTATTTCCGCAAAACCTTATTGCTTAGCGTTGGGATTGCAAAGATAGAGACATTTTTTGAAATGCCAAAATTTTTTTCGCTTTTTTGCGGGCCGGCGGAAAGGGGGTTGGGGGTGGTGGACGCAGGCGTCCGGAAAAATGTTATATTTGTTGCATGAAACGAATCTTCACCCTGTTGGCGGTCGCGCTGCTGAGCCTGTCCGCCTGTGCCCAGAAGGCACCCAAGACCATCCAATTGCTCGAACCGTCCTATGACGAGGGCCTGACCCTGATGCAGGCGCTCAAGGAGCGCAAATCCTCCTCCGGCTTCACCGACAAGGAGATTCCGCTGCAGGATCTCTCCAACATTCTGTGGGCCGCCGTAGGCGTGAACCGTCCTGACGGCAAGCGCACCTCCCCGACCGGCTCCAACCGTCAGGAGATCGAGGTGTACGCCTTCTTCAAGACGGGCGCCTATTATTACAACTATAAGAACCATACCCTGGAACTGGTCAAGGAAGGCGACTTCCGCGGCCTGACCGGGCGGGGCGAGGCGGCGAACGCCGCCCTGGACCTGCTCTTCTTCGCCGACACCGACAAGACCACGGGAGAGAACCCCGCGGGCGGCGGGGCCGCCACGGTGTCCTATGTGGATGTTGGGTATGTGTCCCAGAATGTCTACCTGGCCTGCGCCAACGCAGGCATCGGCAGCCGGGCCCGCGGCGGCTGGGACCAGCAGAAACTCGTCGAGACGCTGGGCATCAAGCCCTCGCTCTACGTCGTGCTGGGCCAGACAGTCGGCTACTGCGAGTAGTCCGGAAGGCTTAGAACAACTGCAGACAGACAGGACGGTTCACGCGGATCGTCCTGTCTTTGCGTAAGGTGAGGGCGCCGGTGGCGGCGTTGCGCTCGTAGACCTCGATGGCGTTGTCGTCGCGGCAGGCGCATAGCAGCCAGCGGCCGTCGGGCGAGAGGGTGAAGTTGCGCGGATGGCGGCCGGTGGGCTGGAAGCCCGCGGGGCTGACCTGCCCGCTCTGCGGGTCCACCGCGAAGATCGCGATGCCCTCGCCGCGCAGCCGGTGGCTGGTGTAGAGGAAGCGGCCGTCCGGACTGAGGTGGATGTCGGCGCTGCCCTTGCCGCGGCCGCGGTAGGCCTTGATCTCCTGGACCGGGGTGAGCGTGCCATCCTCGTAGCGGAGCACGGTCAGCGTGTCGCCGAGTTCACCGAGCAGGTAGCAGAAGCGGCCGTCCGCGCTGAACACGAAGTGGCGCGGACCGCTGCCCGGCGTGGCCTGGTAGGCGATGTCGGGCTCGCCGACCGGCAGCGTCCCGGAGGCGAGCACGGGGAAGCGGCGGATGGCGTCGCAGCCCAGGTCGGAGGCGAAGAGCCAGCGCCCGTCGGGCGAAAGCCGGCAGCAATGCATCCGGGACTTCTCCCCGAAGTAGAAGGTCTTGCGCAACGGCTCCAGCGACCCGTCGGCGCCGACGGGGAAGATGGAGACCGTGCCGCCGAAATAGTCCGCCGTGAGGATGAATCCGTTGAGGTAGAGGATGTTGCAGGGGTTCCCGCTGCCGCTGCCGCCGGGGCAGTTGACCTGGAAGTTCAGGATCTCCAGCGTGTCGTTCCCCAGCGTATAGGCGTAGGCGCCCTGGGTGCCGTTGTTGAATTCACTCACGGACCAGGCGCGCGTGCGGTCCGCCGACGGGATGATGAAGGCAGGGTTGCGCGCAGCGGCGAAATCGAGTTCGGTGCTCCGGCCGGTAGCGCCGTCGAAGCGCCACAGCCAGGCCCCGGAGGCGTCGCCGCTGTCGGTGAAGGTGCCGACGAGCAGGCGGAGGTCCTGCGCCTGCAGGAGCATCGCCGCCAGCAGGAGGGCGGCCAGCAGGGAGAGTCTGCGCATAAGGCTAGAGGGTCAGCTTGAACGGATAGGCCGGCAGGCCGGCGTCGTTGAACAGGTTGGGCTGGGCGGTCTCGCGCCAAGCGAAGCGGACGGCTGTCGGCGCCGGGACGTCAGGGCTGTAGACAGCCACTTCGTCCTTGCCGCTGATGTCCGCGAAGGCCGGGTGCCAGATCCCGTCGGGCCCGGCGATCTCGAACCACTTGAGCCGGGCGATGCTGCGCGGCTCCACGGAGTTGCTCCGGCCGCTCAGGCCCTCCCCGCAGTGGCTGAAACGGACCACGAGGCGCTGTCCCTCGCCCGCGGGTCCGGCCACGCGGCGGAGCGACTCCGCCCGCGGGCCGCACCACTCGCCGAGGTCGGTGCGCCCGTAGTGGCGGACCAGTGCGAGCCGCGCCAGGCGTCCGCCGACGTCCCATTTATACGAAGGATGGATGTCCTCCAGGTTGTCCACCAGGTCGGAGATATAGATCTGCGCGCTGTTCGGCACGGTCTGCTCCGAGCGGAGCTGGACCTGCCAGAAGAGCGGCAGGGCTTCCGCCGTGACCTTGGACTGCCGGTGCATGCGGTCGGAGAAGGTATGCGGGGCCAGCATCACGCTGTAGGCGGGCGCGTCCGGGGAGGCGAAGCCCTTCCGCCAGAACGCGATAAGCTGCTCGTAGTCTGCAAGATAGTGGTCGTTGCACTGCGCCAGGTCGGTCTCGCCCTGGTACCACAGGATGCCCGCGATGGGATAGGGCATCAGCGGCTCGAGCATCCGCGAGCCGAGGTTGCCGCCGGGCAGCCACTGCGCGATGGCGGAGCCGCCCGACGAGGCGGAAATGAGCCCCACCGGCACGCCGAGCTCCTCCTGGACCTTCTTGGCGAAGAAATAGCCTGCCGCCGAGACGGGCGCGAGCGACTCGCCGTCCGCAATCTTCCAGCTGTCGCGGGCGGGCTCGCCCCAGCGTGCCGGCCGGCTGCCGCTCAGGTAGACGCGGATCTGCGGATTGGCGGGCTTGGAGAGCTCGGCCGTGGCCAGGTCCTCCCCCTTGCGGGGCGGGGCCTGCCAGCTGCGGCGCATCTCGTAGGCCATGTTGGACTGGCCGGAGGCGAGCCAGACTTCGCCGAAGACGACGTCGGCGAAGATGAGCGTCGCCTTCTGGCCCGTGACCTGCAGGACGTAGGTGGCGCCGTCGGCCGGCCCGGCAGGCAGGTCTACGCGCCATGCGCCGTCCTTGCCGGCGCGGACCTTGGCCGTCGCGACGGCCGGGCCGCCGGCCTCGGGGGCCAGCGTGACGACGATCTGTTCTTTGGGGTCGGCCGTGCCCCACACGGGCACGTTGCGGCCCTGCTGCAGGACCATGTGGTCGGAGAAGACCTGCGGCATCACCACCGCGAGGATCTGGAAGATAATGAATGAACGCATAACGCAAAGATAATAAATTATCTGTTGCGC
>JAEEGK010005746.1_pt1 | contig 29972 bp, 22 predicted proteins | sample 8958771 | NCBI WGS metagenome assembly JAEEGK01 (sample SAMN16246547, study PRJNA631951) | gut metagenome | biome: gut microbiome; feature: rumen; material: SC-attached | host: Bos | place: Iran: Karaj | collected 2018-10 | reverse complement strand
GATTCTGAAAAAATTGTAAATGCAAAGCTTGAAAATAAAAAAAAAGAAATTGATCATATAAATAATAATAATAGTATGAGTAGAGATAGATATAATAATTTTCAAATTAATCAAATGATACAAAAATATCCTAATTTAAATAGAAACTTATTTAAAGATAATTTAGAACTTTATCAAGAAAATGAAATTAAATTAAATAAAAATAAAGATAATTTGAATAAAGAAAATAGTTCTGATAAAAAAACAAATGAAGTAACTAAACAAAATTCATTAAAAAAAAATTCAAGTTCAAAATCAATTCCTCATCCTCATTTAAAGAAGAATTCAATAAATTATCTTCATAGAAAAAATCAATTTCTTTTTTTTTATTTTCAATTATTGAATTTACAATTTTTTCAGAATCTTTAATAGTTTTAATCATTTCTTTATTTTTATTTTTTATCTCTTTTTCTTTTTTATTTAATTTATTTTGAATATTATTATTTATTTTTTTATCATCATTATTATTTATATCATATTCATTTTCATAGAGGATTAATTTACTTTCACTACCTTTAGATAATGAATTAATATTATTATTTTCAACTGATGTTTTATTTTCTTTAGCATCATCTTCTTTTAAACTATTTTTACTAAATGAACCAATAATATTATTATTTAAAGAATTCCTTTTATTAATTACATTTTTATTAACTAAAGAAGAAGTTCTATGATGTCTTCCAGTTTTTGGAACATTTGATACAAAATTTTTAACATTTGATTTTGAAATTGAATTTGTATTTTCCTTTTCTTTTTTTTGATTTAAATTAATATTACTATTATTATTATTAAATAATAATTTTTTATTTAAGTTATTTCTATTATTTATATTTTTCGATGGCGTATTATTTGTTTGAAAATTATTTGATGAAATGTTATTTTTATTTTTAATATTTTCAATTTCATCTGTTTTTGAATTTGATAAAAATGAATTTGAAGAATTTTTATTTTTTAATACCTCATTAGAATTTTTATTCACATTTATTTTTGAATTAATATTATGTTTATCAGAAGACTTAATTAAAGGATATTTTAATGTTTTTTCATTATTCTCAATTATACTATTATTAAGATTATTTTTTACTTTATCATCAATTTCAGGTTCTAAATTTTTTTTTTTTTGAATATTTAAAACATTTTGTGCTTTTTCATTTAAATCCAAAAATTTAAATTCAGGATTATTAATAATTTTATTATTCTCATTATATGTGATAACAGAATCATTCTCATCATCAATATCATCTATTTTTTCAAATAAATAATTATTTCTTTTTGTATAAGGATTACTTCTCCATTTTTTATTTCCATTTAAAAATTGAATAAAATTAACATCTTGTGATCTATTATTCATTAAAGAAAAAGAATTACGTGTGCTACTATCTTTTTGAATTTTATTAACTAAATCTTTTATTTTTTTATAATGTAAAAAATTTCTAATAAATTTTTGCAATAAAATTATACCATTTAATTGTTGATTTTTACTAAAAGGATTTTCCTTTTTATTATTAATTTTTAATTTACTATAAAAATAATTTCTTTCAAAATTTCCTTTTTTAAAAATTAAATAATTATCTCTTTTTATTTTCATATAACTTGCAGAAATTTCAAATCTTCTTCCTTTACAAATTTTCATATTATTAACCCAATCATATAAATAATAAATTTTCTTAATTTGATATTGAGAATATTTTATTAATTTCTTAAAAGCATATTTTTTAATTTTAACAGTTTTTTTCATACAATAATTAAACAATTTCTCAATAATAATTCTTAATTTTTTCTTTTTTAAAACTTTTTGATATTCACTCATTTTTTTATAAAATTTTTCATTTTCTTTATTTTTTAAAAAAATATCTTTTTTCCTCTTATTAATCTTAACTTTTTTCCACCAATTTTGAATTTTATAAACAGCATCAACCATAATATTTATTAATTTTTGTTTTTGTTCTTCCATAATTTTTTGTAATTCATTAATACCAACATTTGATCTTACGCCATGAGTATATTCAAAAGTTCTCATCATTACTGCTGCCCTTTCAGCAAATAAAAAATCACTTTTTTCCTTTTTTGTATTTAATAATTTTCTACTTTTATTTGGAAGTGGTGTTAAAAAAAAATCTTCTCCATTTATTTTATTTCCTATATTATTATTGTTTATATTTTGGTAATTTAATATTATTTTTTCTTGAGAATTTGGATTTTTAGAATTTTTTAATATGTTTAAATATTTTCTTGTTGTTGTTGGTCTTTCTTTTATAAATTGATCAATCGATATGTTTTGAAAATATTTATTTCCTTGAAGTTTCATTCCTTCTCTATTTTGTAAAAAATATGCTTGAAGACTCTTTGAATATTTTATATACATTTCTTCTAAAAAATTTGATGGAGTTACTAATTGAGGTAAGTTTGGATTTGAATTATTTCTATCTATTGATGAATGTTTTGTTCTTTTTAATGAATAATTTTTTGAATTCAAGTTTTCTTGTTTTGATTTTAAAGATGCTCTTGAATTGATTATTTCTATATTTTCACATGAATTTGATCTTTTTAAATTTGGATTTTGAGGATAGAAATAAAAATATTCTTTATTTTCCATTATTTAAAATTTAATTTGAATGTTTAAAATTTAATTTTTTATTTATTTTTTATTTTTTATATGATTATATAAAAGTATTTACTATATAAAATGATTATTTTTACCTAAATAATCTTATAATTCTTAATTTATTTGTTTAAAAATAATATTTTTTTAACTCTTTAATACTTTTAATCTTGGTTTAAAAGGTTTAAAATTTAAATATTTTTTCAATAATTAATTAATTATTATATAGTTTTTATATTTATATTTTTTATTTAATGAATGATAATAATGATATTTCAATAACATTTTTAAGTTATATTCATAAAACAAAAACAATTAATTCTATTGATGCAAAGGAGCAAAATAAAGTATTAACAATATTATATAATTTATACAATCAACAAGATAATTTTAATCAAATCAAAGAAAAATATTGTAATATAAATCAATATTTTAAATATTCATCAAATGATTTAAATAAAAATATACCTTTAATAATTAAAAATTTATTTGATAAATTAAAAAATCAAAATACATCAATTAGAAATCAATCTAAATTTCTTTCTTCAATTGATTCATCAGGAACATCAATTCAATTATCACATGCTATAATTGAAGATATAACAAATATGTTAATTTTATTATTATCATCTTTTATGAATACTAGGAATTATCAAAAAAAATTATTAGATTTATTAGAAGGAAATACAAAAATAATTGAATTAATGTCTAAAAATTATGAAAATGAAATTAAAATGATTGAAAGTTTAGATAGTATAAAAGAAATAAAATTTTTTATTGCAAATGATGAACAAATAAATATTGATGTTGATAAAATATATTTATTTTATCTTTTTTATAAAATTTTATTTCCTTCTGTTTTAGTTTTAAATATTAATTTAAACATAGAAAAATTAAATCAAAAATATTCAACTAAAGAATTAGGCTTAAAAGCTGTTTATTCAATGGATGTTAATGAAATAAAAAATATTTCATCTGAATATGTAAATTGTTTTATGGCAAATTATTTGTTAATTAAAACAATTTGTGAAAATTGTTCTTCTGTTCATTTTACTTATTCTCAAATTGATGATTATATTATTGAAATTGATGAATTATTTTCTAAATATGGTTTAAATTTTCCAAATAAATATGATTTGAATTTAATGTTTTATAATAGTTTTTTTAATATACCAAAATTATTAAAATTTACAATAAATATTAATAGTCTTGATAATTTATTATTTAAAAATTTTCTTGCTTTATTTTTCTCCTTTTTATCAAAACAAACAATGGTAATTGAAGAATTAGATATAAATTTATTTCCAATAGAAATTCATTCATATGGAATTAATTTTAGAAAAATATTATTAAATAAAATATTTTTTGAAAACTTAACTAAAAAAGATTTTATCGAATATAAAGACGATTCAATTAATTGGAAATATGAAAAAGTTTTTAAATTGAATTCAAAAAAAGAAAAAAAACCTGTAATTTCAATTAAAGATGATAAAATTTTAGATTTATTATATGATGATTTTAGTGAAAATTTATTAATATTGATTTTATTATTAGAAAAAAATGTTAAAAATAATAAAATAAAAATTTCTTTATTAATGCCTAAATTTTTATTAGATAAAAAAAATTATTCATGTGCAATATATTTCTTTATTCATAATATATTTAAAATATTAGAAAAAAAAGCAGGGTTAATAAAATTAAATTTATTAAAAATTGAAAGTAATATATTAGTACCTGAAATTGTTCCTAATAATATAGATTTACATAAATGTAATATTCAAAATTTTCAAATAAAAATTGGAAATATTTCAAAAATAATAGATTTAAATTTATTACCTTATAAATCATTAGAATCAATTAAATTATCAAATGTATTTTATGAAGATATAAGAGATTTATCAATTGGAATAAATCAAGTAAATGAAAAAAGAGGAGAAATAAATATAAAATTATTAAAAATAAAATTAAATTATCAAACATATATTGATTATGATATAATATATAAATTATTTAATTTAGGTTATTGTACAACAATAGAAAATTTTTTTTTAAAATTTAAAAATGAATTTCATAAAGATGATATTATTAAATTAATTATAAAAATTTTAAATGCATGTGCAACTTCCGAAAATACTGGATTAAAATCAAAAGTTCACATTAAATTATTTTATGATGTAAATGATGGATTAAATTTTAAAGAAATATTTGAACAAAGTTTAAAAGCTTTTGATATTACTCAATTAAATGGAAATATTTTTGTAACTCATCATCTAAAAAAAATGAAAATTAAAAGAGAACAAGGAAAAAAAATATGTATTAAATATGAAATTATAAAGTTATATAGTGAAAAAAAAACTGAATTATATATGAAATTAATTTTAAGAAAAATTATTGGAAATAATTCTAATAAATTACAAATTGGAACTAGAATAATGTCTTTTTTAATTCCTTTTACTTCAATAATGGAAGTTTCTTTTCATTTCAAAAATGAATAATATGTATTAAAAATAAATAATAATTAATATTTAAATATTAAAAGTATTTATCATTTTTTTAATACTTGATTTATATCATTATCTACTTGTCCAAATAATAATTTATGTCCTTGTCTTTTCTTTTCATTTGGTTCTATATTTCTAAAATCTTGAATAACTGAATTTAATTTATTCATTTTCATTCTTTCATTATTAATTATATAATTAAGAGTTTCATTATTATTTTCATCATTAAAAGGTTTATAAATAAGTTCAATTTTTAAATTTTTATATTTTACATTATTATGAAGAGTATGTGGATCAATATCTTTAATAGTAAAAGTAATTATATTAGTATTTTCATTAAATAAAAAAGTATGATAACAAATCCAACATAAAATAGGATTATAATAAGAATTTTGGATAACATAAATAACAAAATCTCCACATAAAACATAATTTCCTTTTAAATTCATTGGTTGAATATATTTATCATTATTATTTTGATTATAATTATTATCATTATTAGTATTTAAATTATTATTTCTTGTAAAAAAAAAACTATTATCATAAATAGAATTATTATTAATTATTTTATTTCCATTTTCATGATAATAACTTTCAATTTTAACATAAAAAGAATTAATTTCATTCTCAGATAAACCAGAAAAAACAATTTTTTCAATTTCATAACATTTAACATTTAAACCTTTAAATTGAGGTGAATAAAGTAAATAATTAAAGAAATTAATATATCTTAATTGGCCAGATTGTTGTACTCCTAGATTTTTATCTCCTTTTCTCTTAATAGAAAAATAATCAAGAATATCTTGAATAGAATCAAATAAATTACTCATAATTAATAAACAACAAATAACTACTCCAGTTCTTCCTTTTCCAGCTAAACAATGAATACAAACAATATGTTCATTTTTAATATTTAAATAATCTTTTATTGAAAAACATACTTTAACTAATTCAAAAAGAGGAGGTGCGTGATGATCTTTCCAATTATATAATTTTACCATATTGTCAAATTTACTTTCTGCATATGGAATTCCACTTAAATTATATATTTGATAATTGTTATTATGATATTTCTTAAGATGATTTATTATTTCGTTTATATTATTATGTATTAATATTTCTTTTATTGTGTCTCCTGGATATGACATTGCTATTATACGATGTGTTATATAATCCAAATCGAGATTTTCATATTTTCTTTTCTTTTTATATAGACTTTTAAAAATGTTGAGAACTTGCATTTTTTATTTTTTTAATTTTTTAATGCATTTTATATTTAGATTATTAATTAAATAAAAATACTCTAAAAAAAAAAAGAATTTGTTTTTTTATTAATCTTTTTCAAATAAAAAAAATAATAATATTATTTAAAATTAAAACTTATCATTAATAAAATTAAAGCATAAAATTCCTCATTTAAAATAATAAGAATTCCCCAATAAAATAATAAACCTAAGAAGAAAATTTAGCTATTTTATTAACTGCCTTGGCTCCTTCAATTATAGCATGTTTGCTTAATTCTCCAGGAAGTAATAATTTGACACCACTTTGAATTTCTTTTGCAGAAAGAGTATGCTTTTTATTATATCTTACAAGTTTAGAAGATTCTAAAGAAATTCTTTCAAAAATATCATTAATAAAACTATTCATTATTGACATTGATTTTTTACTAATTCCTATATCTTTATGAATTTGCTTTAATACTTTATAAATGTAAATTCCAAAAGTTTCTTTTCTATTTCTTTTCAATTTTGTTTTTTCATGAGTTTGGAATTTTTTGAATTTTTGATTCTTTTTAGAATTGGAATTCATTTCATATTTTTCTTCTATTGGAGTTTCCTTTATTATTATTTCTTCTTTTTCTTTTTGCTTTATTGTTTCTTTTTCTTTCTCTTTCTCTTTTTCATTATCTTGTTTTGGTGTCTTTAAAGCATTTGAAACTTTATTGGGTGTTTTTACTGGAGTTTTTTTTTCAGCTTTATTTATTGATGGAGTTTTTTTTGGTCCCATTGTTAGTTTTTTATTTATCTTCTTTTTTTACTTACCTGATTAAATATTGAAAAATTATTATTTTTTATTTTTTAATATTTCACTTCAACTAAAATAAAAAAAAAAATTTTAGAAAACAATAAAAAAAATAAAAAAAAAATTAAAAAAAAATAGTAAAAAAACCTCAAAAAAAAAAAATTAACCACAAACAAAATCATGAACAAGTAAATTTTTCAAACTCGCTCTATTTTCAGGTTTCCTAACTAAACAAAGCATTAAAAAACTTTTAAAAGTATCAGAAACAAAATTAGGAATTTTAGGAGTTTCATTAGTATTTCCAATAGTAGTCATAATTTGATATAAATTATCCATTTTTCCCCAAATTTTATTTCCAGTCATTTCAATAAGAGTACAACCAAGACTCCAAATATCAGCCTTAAATCCATATTGTTCCCTTTTAATAACTTCAGGAGCACACCAAGGAATAGTACCTTTTAAACTAGAACAAAATTCTTCATTTGAACTAGAATCACTTAAAGTAATTGAAATTTGTTTAGAACAACCAAAATCAGTTAATTTAACTTTTCCTTTAGAATCAATTAATATATTTGCACATTTAATATCTCTATGAATTATTCCTTTATCATGTAAATATTTTAATCCATCTAATATTTGTTTTGTATATTTTCTTATTAATCTTTCATTTATTCCACCATATTTATCTATTATATTTTTTAAACTTCCTGAAGGTAAATATTCTAAATAAATAAAGTAACTATTGTCTATTTCTTCTGAGCCATAATATTTTATTATGTTTGAATGATTTAATTGTTCATACATTTTTACTTCTGTTATGAAACTTTCACATGTTTTTCCTTGAGGACAATTAAATCTTTTTACTACGAAAATTGTTCCATTATCTTGATTATATGTTTTGTATACTATATTGTTTATTCCTTCTGATAATATTTCACCTGCTATCCAATTAAATTTTCCTTTTATTGTCTTATGGAGAAATTTATCTATTTCAAATTTTTCACTTTTTATTTTAAATTTTGATTCACTTATTGATGATGATCTTTGAGTTTTGTGAAGGAAAAAATTATTATTTGATATTGTTTTTATACTTTCATCTATATCGTTATTTGTTCCTGATTTAGAAGAGGAAAATTTACTTTGATTGTCATTGAAGTTTGAAAATTTTTTCACGTTATATTTTTTTCCTATTATTGTGTTTAATGTACTATATTTAAAATATTTTAAATCTAATTTTGGATTTGATAATCTTTTTGTTTGAAAATTAAATGTTGAATTAAAATTTGAATTTAATATTAGTATTCTTTTTTTATTTAATGAGTGATAAAAATTTTTTTTTGATTTTAAATATGAAGTTGATTCTAAAGAATCTTTTTCTAATGTTGAAAAACTTTTTACTTTATTAAAATTTGAATATGTTGTTTTAGATTTGTAATCTTTTATTATATCTTTTATTTTTGTTTTATCATTATTATTTTCGTTTGATGAATTATTATCTTTTAATAATATTTTTTTTAAGTTTCCTGTTTTTCCAAATAAAATTGTTTTAGATGTTATATTTTCATTTTCATTTTTTGATTCAATAAATATATGAGAATATCTATTTGATTTAATATCTTTTTTACTATTATAATTTTTTAATTTAAAAAAATTTTCATTATTCATATTAATTTTATTGTGTTTTAATGTTAAAAAAATAATAGTATAATAACATTAAATAATTAATATTTATATTGAAAAAGTTTTCAAAGTTGAATATTTACTATTAGGATTTTTTATAATTGGTAGAAAATAATTATCATAATTTTCTTCTTCTTCTTTATTTTTACCAACATTAAAAGGAAACCCAGAAAAAAAAGTTTTAGAACAAATATTAATTTTATTATAATTATTCTTCAAATTTAAACTTTTATTTTTATGATGACTATTTCCAAAACTATTACTTCCTAAACTATAATAAATACTTGAAGGATTAGTTGAATAAATATTATTTATATTAAGACTTTTATTAATATTATGTTTAATTGTGGAACTTTTATTATTATTAATTACTTTATCTTCTTTCAAATATAATTTGTTTATTTTAATTTTTGAATTTGACTTATTTTTATTAAAATTAATCGAAGAATTATTAAATGAATTTATAGTAGAATTTATAGTATTAAAAGGTTTATTATTATTTAATTTAATATTCATTATTATACTCCTTCTTGAATTTTGATTTGAAATAGTTTTATTTCTTTCTAAATACTCTCTATTTAAAATTTTATATTTAATATCTTTAATTAATTCTTCTTTAAAATGTTTAATTTTCCCAATAAATAATTTAGCCCTTAATTCAACTTTTTTAATAATTTCATCTTTAATTTTAATATCATCAGAAACAATTTCATGAAAAATAATTTTAGGAATAAAAATAACAGTGACTTGTCCAGTAATAACTTCAACAGAATAATGATGAAATTCATTTTTATAATTATAATATTCATTAGTTCCAATAACTTCATTAGGTGATAAATTAATCATTTCAATATGTTTAATTCCTTTTGAAGAATTAACGTATTCTTCACTTTGATAAATTGGATTTCTTATAAAATCTTCTTTTTCTCCTCTTTCAATTTCTTCTTTTTTTAAAATAGATAAATATTCATTAAAACATTCTAAAGAATTTTGAAAAGACATCATTAAACCATTTAATTCTTCTACTGTTCTCTCCATTGAAACTTTACAATTTCCATTTAATAAAAGATAAACTCCATCATAAATTGAATTTTGTGATATTATTTTTTCTCCTTTTAAATATTTTCTATAAATACAATATTTTGAAAATTTTTCTGCAAAAAAATGTGAGTCTACATCTTTAAATATAAAAAAATTTTTTATTATTGATGATATAATCTTTTCTTTTTTTATATTAATTGGTAAAAATAATTTTGGTCTATCATAATTTTGTTTTTGTATTATTCCTATTTCTGTATTTTCTAATGTTAAATATGTGTATCTATCTTTATAATTTATATTTATATTTTTTATTAAATTATTTATGTGTCTTCCTCTTTCTAAAATTGCTACTTTTTCATAATGTGGTATATAAAAGTATTTTTTTATTATATTTTTATCATCACTTTGTTTTTTAACTTGAGTTTCAATTTTTGTAATATTTAAATAAGCATCTAAACTAGGAACAATATTTTTATAATGATATATTTCAAAATTATTTTTATATAAATCTCTCATTGCTTTTATTTTCAAATCTTTATATTTAAATTTATAACCACTATTACAAAATTGTTCAATATTTTCATTATCAACATTTAAAATATTTTTATTATATTTAATACATAATTTAATTATTTCATATTCTTTAATAATATACATTTTAACTAAAAAAACTACATATTCCTCTTCAGTCATACATTCTTTACTTAATATTAAATCTAAAACTGCAATTGAACCAGATAAAACTAAATAAAAAATATCAGATTCTTCTTTTGTTTTTTGTATTATTACATTTTGTTCATATGTTTTACGAATTAAAATCCAAGTAAATTCAATTAATAAACTTTCTAATTGTTTATCATTATCTTCATTTAATGAAAGAAAATCATAAAAATAAGGAATTTTTTTGATATATGGTAATACTTTTTTAACTTCTTCATTTACTCTATTTTGAGGTTCTTTATCTAATATTTCTTTAATTATTTCTAAATTATTTGATAATATTTCATTTGTTTTTGTATTAGTTTGAAATGTTTTATAATGTATAAAAGATCGTCTTTGAACTGCTTTTGTTGGACTTGTACCAATAAATTTAATTTTTTTTTTCTTCATATTAGTTAATAATAATTTAGCAAAAAATATTTATTAATTAACAACATATAAAAAAAACCAAAATAAAATTTACAATAATGATATTTTAACATAAATAAACAATAATAAAAACCAAAAAATAAAAAATAAAAAAAATAAAAAATTATATAAAATTAAAAAATGTCAAAATTTATAAAATGTAGAGCAGATTTAAAAATAGTAGTAGTAGGAAATTCAGGAACAGGAAAAACATCATTTTGTAAAAGATGGATAAATGATGAATTTGATAATACATATAAAGCAACAGTACTATCAGATTTCTCATATAAAGTATATGAATTTGAAGGAAATTATTATAAAATTCAATTTTGGGATATTGCAGGTCAAGATAAGAATATTTACACTTCTAAAGTTTTTACAAAAAATTCACATGGTTGTTTAATTTTAGCTGATATTACTAATATAGATACTTTAAATAAAACACTTTTATGGAAAAAAGCAATTGATGATAATACTAGATTTATTGATGGGGGTTTTTTACCTTGTGTTTTAGTTTTAAATAAATCTGATTTGGCAAATGAAGAACAAATGAGTAATGATAAAGAAATGGAAAAATTTGTAAATGATAATAAATTTAATGGTTTTTTTAGAACTTCTTGTTTAAATGGAAATGGTATTCATGAAGTTATTGATTTTATTATAAAAAATATTATTGAGAGATTAGAAGCTCATTCTAAATCTACTAATACTCCTTTTGATAATACTAATAGAACTAGTATTGTTGTTCAAAATCAAGTAAATAAAAATTATTCTTTATTTACGAGTAGAAATTGTTGTAATTATATATAATTAAGAATATTTAAATATTCCAAATTTATTTAAAAACATTATTTAATATAGAATACATTTTATTTATTAAAAAATAAATCATTTTGTTAAATATTTTAAAAATCTTTATCTTTAAATTTATTTTTTAGTTAATTAAGAATAATATAATAGTTTATATTGAAATAATTTATATAAACATATTAGTTGTATACATTAATAAAGATTAAATTGATGAAATTGATAATAAAAATATTTTATGTGAATAATGTTTTGAATATAAAAATTTTTGCAGATATTTTATTCATTTAATAATCTTAAAACAATAATGTAGTATTTTATTTTAAATTTTTTATTAAATTATTATTTTTTTATTTTTTATTTTTATATATATATCTGATTCCATATAATGCAATTGTTATTATACCTATTGTTGATATGGTTGTCATAAATGAGGAAAAAGTAAATTGTTCATAATTCATTTTTAAATAATTAAATAAAATATTATTTTGACTTGAAACAAGATTCTGAGATAAATCTTTTTTTTCTTTATTTATTAATGAATTTAATTGTTTTTCTCTTGTTTGTGAATATAATTTAAAAAATTGTTCTTCTTCATTTAAATTATATTTCCTAGCAAAAAATTCTCCTTTTATAGCATAAAAATTTTTAATTGATTGATAATATAAAATAAAATTTTGATTTATTGAAGAATTATATTCTTTATTATTTTCTAATATAAAAATTTTAATTTGGGAAATAAATTCTTTAATTTTTTTCATATCATTTTCTTTTCCATTCTTCTCATAAAATGATTCATTTTCAAATTTTCTTAATTTTTCTATTTTTTCATGTAATGTTTTATATAAAATATTTGATTCATAATTTGATTTATTTTCATTATAAAATTTCAAATAATAATCTTGTATATTTATCATATTATTTATTAAAAAAATGATAATCAAAAAAAAAAATAAAATATATTAAATTATAATAATTAATTTTTCAATAATTTTTATTTTTTTTATTATTATTAAATTATTTTAAAATCATTGTTTATTAGTATTTTTTTTTTTGAATTTTTTTATAATGGAGAGAGAAAATATTATTTTCTTTTCACCTTTAAGAAAAGGAGAAGAAGAATCAGATCCTGAATATTTTATTATAAATATAGGAAATGAAATAGATTCTTTATATGAAAATAATTTATCGATAATTCTTGAAAATTTTAAAGAAGAAAAAAAAGAAGAAACAAATAACAATAAAGAAAATATATTAATAAAAAATATAATAAAACCAAAAAGAAAAAGAAAAAAAGGTAAAAAGAAAATATATAAATGTATTTGTGGGAAGGAATTCCATACAAAAGAAAATCAAACTCTTCATTTTAAAAATATTCATTTAAAAATAAAACCATATCAATGTTCATTTTGTGGATCTAAATTTTCTCATAGGAATGGTAAAAATTATCATGAAAGAACTTTTCATACTTTTATTTTTCCTTATAAATGCAATTTTGCAAATTGTAATTGCCAATTTGCATCAAAATCTTCATTAAATTATCATATGAAAAATAAACATTCAAATATATAAAATGATTTATTTGAAAATATGTAATTACTTTATAAATAGGTTTTTGGGGATGTAAATCTTTTTTGGATAGTAATATAATGATGATATTAACCATAATGATTATATTTTTATTTTTTTACTTTTTATAAATAATTTCTTTTATTAAGGATATTTGACATTGAACTATGAATTTATTGTATATAAATTTATTATTTTCAATAACTTTAAAATTGATGTTAAATTATCTGTTTTAAGTATGCTAAATATTAAATATTTTTAAGTTTTATTCTATTCTTAAAATAATAAAAGTTTTAAATTTTTTAATATATTATGACCCATAAATTATACTTTTTAATGTTTTTTTATATAATATTTCTTTTTATTATTTCCAAATTATATTATTTTTTTGATAATAATAAAATTCAAATTAAAAAAATGAGTGTTTAATTTGTTTAAATGAATCAACAGGGAGAAATAATATCATATCAACTAAATAATTTTCCATCAAATCAATTGTATATATAAACAATCTAAAAGATTTTTAATCCCTTTTTTTTATATTTTATAATTATTAATTTAATTATCAATTATTCTGATAAAGAATTTAGAAATAAACTAATATGATATTAATAGAAATTTTTTCAATGAAAATATTTTTATCTAAAAATGAAAATGCCATAAATTATTAAATGTGTTTTTCAATAATAGTAAGATTTATAATAAGAGTATTTATTTTATTTTACTTAAAAATTATAAATGAATTAAATTAAAAGGAGGAATTATATTTATATTGTTGATTCTAAATGTTTTATTAATGTCTGGAATAAAAAAAGAATTTTATAATAATAAATCTTATTTCAAGATATTTTAATAAGATAATAAAAGAAATTTAAGAAAAAATCAATATATATTTACAAGTTTATAAATAAGATAAATAATAAATAAAATACATAATCTATATAAATAATAAACATTAATTCCCTTATATTATTATTTTTTTAAATTATTTTGAGTTGTTTGAGTAATAATATTATTGTTAGTATTGATATTATAATTAGTATTATTATTGTTATTATTACAATTATTATTATTAGCAGACTTCATTGCATTAATTAAACTATTATTATCCTTTACAATCATCCCAGGTATATTAATTTGAGATTGAGAATTTGACTTAACAAGATCTCCAGTATCTCTAGTTTCTGGATATTTTTTTCTAAAATAACACCACATTCCAATAGCAATACCTTCTAATACAACACCAGAAGCATTTGCAATTATTATATTAATATCATTATAAGCCAAACCATATATAAACCAACAAGCACCATTAACAAACATTAACATAACAGATAAAATAGGAATTAAATGATAATTATTTGTCTTAATAACTCTATTTGATTTTTCCAAAGTACTAGCATACATTAAAATATTAAATACCATACAAATTAAACCTAAAGTTTTAACATTTTTAATTATATAATAACTTATATAAAGGATTTGTATAGTTAAATTAATAAGAAATAAAATTGATAATAATGTTTTTTTAACATGTAAATTAGTAAAAAAAGCACAATAAACAATAATAAAAACTAAAGTTAATAATGCTCCAATAATATTACAAACTATTGGCTTTTCTTGACTATCTCTTAAACCATAAGGAATCCAAGTAATACAATTAAGATATGAAAATACTAATAATAATTCTGGAACATCATGTATTGAAATTTCTTTTCTTATAAAACGAGAATATGGTTGTGCTGGTGCCATATAAAAAATTAGACTTAAACATGTTCCTATCCAACCAAATGCATCACCAAATAATTTAAAATTTGACATTTTATCACAAAAAATTGATTAAAATATATTTCAAATATAAATGAAGTCCTCTTTTCTTTTATAAATTTAATAAGTTTAATTAATATAATTAAATGTGAATTAAAATAAAAAAAATTTATATAACTTTTTTCTTTTGATTATTTTAAATTTTAAAAATTAATTTTTTTAAACTTAATTTATTTTTGATTTTGTAATATTATAAAAGAATGAATGAAGAAAAAAAAGAATATAAAGGATTATATTTTAAAGAAGGAAATAATGAAAATATTGAAGAAGATCATAATTATGAATATGGAGCACATTTCAAATATAAAGAATTATATAATAAATTATATGAAATTGCCAAAGAGAGAAATAAAGAAAAAAAAAATTCAAATAAAAAAGATAAGTCACATCAAAATAATAATGTATTAAAAGGAATAAGTAGAAATAAAACAAATAGAGAACATAATACAGGAGAAAATATTTTAATTTATTTAAAAAATTTAAATAATTTAACTTCATCAAATAATAATAATGAAAGTTTTAAATCAGCTTCATTTCATAAAATAAATGATAATATAATAAAACCTTTTTCAAATAAAAATACAATTAATAATACAAAAAATACAAGAACTGTATTAAGACATGCACTTTTTCCTAAAAATAAAAAAATAAATGATAATAATAATATTAATTTTAATAATAGAAAAAATAATAATACTAATAATTCTTCTTATATGAAATTAAATGAAAGAATTTTATTTTTTGATAAATCATCTAAAAGTGTTCAAAGTAGAAATCTTTCTACTTCAAGAAAATATAATTTTAAAAATAAAATAATTCAAATTCAAAGTAATAAATTAAAAAATCAAATTAGAAATTATTTTCATCAAAAATATTCAAAAATATTTTCAAATTATAATACTTTATATAAGAAAATATCACCAAATAAAAATAAAACAAATAATACAGAAACAATTAATAAAATAAAGTCTATACCAACATCAAGAAATAATATTCCAACAAAAAAAGGAATAAAAAAAAATATAATAAAGATAATAGAAAAACAATCATTTAGTAAAAATCCATCTAATCATAGTTTATCAAATAAGGAACATAATATAAAAAATAATAATAATATAAAAACTTATACAAATAAAACATCATTTGTTTCAAATAACAATAATAATGTTTATTATAATACAACACAAACAGTTCCAGGATTTTCAATTATAAATTTATTAAATACTTCTTGTAATAATAAAGGCAAAATTAAAACTGAAAAAATTCTTTCTATGATTTTAAATAAAAAAATAAAAAAAAGAAAAAATAATTTATCTCATTCTAAAGAAAGAAGTTCTATTTCTTCTAGTATTAAACATTCTCTTTTTCCTTCTAATAAAACTGGAACTACTTTAAATAGTACACAAAAAGTTAAAAATAAAATCAAACAAAAAATGAATAAACCTTCTTTGGTTTTGAAAAAATAAATCAAAAATTGATATTTTTATAATTTTTTAAAATCTATATAATACTTTATTTTTATTTAATTGTTTATATTTAAAAATATAAAATTATATTTATAATAATTATATTATATTAATTTATTTGTTTTTATTATTTATTTTTTTTCAATAATAAATATTGATTTAGTATTATTTTAAATTAATGATTTCTATTTATCTTATTTTTAGACAACAATTAAGTAGTATTTTATTAAGATATAGAATAGTTTTTAAAAAATTGTATTTTTATGATTTTATTATTTTTGAATTTATCATTTTATCTATTATATATATTAATTAAAATATATAATAAATGGATGAAGAATATCAAATACCAATATCAATTACTAATTTTTTAGACAATAATAATTATACTTTAATTAAATTTAAACAAATTTCCCCAATCCATAGAGTAAAATGTGCCTATTTAAAAAGTGTGGAAAATCATAAAAAACATTTTTTCTTTGATTTTAATGAATCAGAGGATTATTATTTTTTTATAGCATATAAAGAAAATCAAAATTATTTACAAAAAATAGACTTAGAATCAAAATTTTTTACTAATTCTAATAATAAAAATAAAGAAAAGGGAATTCATTTTGATTTTAATTATAACAAATATAATATTTATGGTATTTTAGGAAAAATAAATAGAAATGAAGAATTTGAATATGATAAAGATAAATTAATATTATTAAATAGAGAAATTTGTTCAGTATCTCATGCAACTTATGATGATATTAATTATTATAAATTAACAAAATTAAAATCAATAAAAGCAGAAAAATCACAAAAAAAATTTGAAAATTTTCATTTAATGTTAGAAAAATATTATTTAATTGAAATTGAAATAAAAAAACCACAAAGTGAAACAACAATAAGAGAAGATGGTATAATATCAGTATTATATTTATTAACATCAGAAAGAGATGAAGTTACAAATTTATTTACAATGATTAAATATTCATTATATTTTATAAAAGAAACTTTAATAAATTACATTGGAAAATATATTCATGATATGATATATGATTTTTGTCATTTACCAAGTGAAATTTTATCAGATTTTTTATCTCATATTGGAGCTTTATTTATTAATAAAAATGATAATAAAATTATACTTCCTTTAAAAAATCAAATTAAACAAATTAATAATTTAGGAAGAAAAAATTTAATTCAACATATATATAGGAATTTAACTAATATTAGTAGACCTAAATCAAATGATAGAGTTCCTTTTCATAAATTTATTCAATTATATGAAAAATATAATATGTTTTATAGTCAAAAAGAATTTAAAATTAAAGAAAAATATAGTGAAAACGATAATTTTAACTTTATAAAAAATTCATTAATTATTGAATTAAATGATAAAATTACAAAAGAGCATAAAATAAATTTAAAACAATTAATGACTGATTTAATGAAAACTTTATCTGAATTTTTATTATCAAAAATGGATTATAATCATCAAAATATAAAAAGATTTATGATTGAAAGTTTAAATAGATTTTTAACTTTATATTCTTCATTAAAAGGATTTTTTAATATAGATATTGTAATAAATGAAGAATCAATGTTTGAATTTAATTGTTTTAAAGATAAACACAAAAATAAAAAGTTAAATAAAATTATGATGGGGTGTGCTCATAATATTTTAAAAGTAATTAATTCATTTTTTGAGTTTAATGAGGGATTTTTTCATAAACATTTTACTGTTCTTGATTATTCATATAATTTTAATGAAAAAGATGTTATTCATACTTTTCCTTCTTATAATGATTCATCAAAGAAAAATAAAATTAGAATTTATGATATTCCTTTTAATGAAAAATGGAATTATCATATTGCAACATTAATTATGATTATTTATAGAGATTTATTTGGTTTTTTAAATGATAATAAAAATTATAATATTGAAGAATATCAAGAAGAATCTTTACATAACTTTTATAAATTATTTTCTAATATTCATTCATTAATTTCAAGAGAATTTTTCCAATATTATGAATTAGTTTTACCTGATTATTTTAATTTTTGTGAAAGAATGTCAAAATATCCTTTAGATAAATATAATTGTATTGATAGTGTTTGTCAACATTTTACTAACAATTCGTTGGAAATTTTATTAAGAAAAAATTTGATTTTTTTTTCCCCTTTTAATGTAATATATTCAATTAATAATAATAATTTTTATAATAAACCAAATTTAAATTCAATTTTTGAACCATATTTATTATTAGTGGATAATAAATTAAAGAAATTTTTAGATTTAAAAGAAAAAAAGGAAGAATATTTATCTGATAATAAATATACCATAAAACAATATTTTGAAGAATTAAGATTGTTAAACTCTGAAAAAATTCAGTATTCAATATTTTTAACAAATTCAAAATTTGAGGAAAAATCAAATTATAATTTGTTAGATGAAATAAACACAAGTTCCACCCCAAATTATTATATAAAAAATTATAATAGTTTTCAAGAAAAATTAGCCCCTAAAGAATTATTTGATTTTTATTATTTATTCAATTTATATTATTTTTATACTTTTAAAACAATGATTGGAATGAGAGATAAATTTATTGATTATGACATTATAAAAAGATATATTGATTCAAAAGAAAGTTCTGTAACAATTACATTTACTGATTATGATAAAACTATTATTAAAGAAAATGCTGAAGATATGACAAAAGTTAAAAAAAATAAAAAAAATATTAAAAAATATATTACAAAAGATTTAATTATTTTAGAAAAATTAAATAGAAAAGCAAGAGTTATAAATTTTATTTTTTTGGATTATGCTAAACATGTTATTAAAGATATAATAAATGATTATAGAAGTGGACTTAAAAAAAAAGAACAATATGGTGAAAATTATTATATGAAAATTGGTCATTATTTAGTTAATTTTTTATTATATGGAAATAATCCAAATAATATTAATTCTTTTGAAGAATTTAGTCAAAGCAATTTTTATAAAAACTCTGGTCTATAGTTTTTTAATATAATTAATATTATTATTGAATCAAAAATATTTTAAATAAAAAATATTTATATTTTAGTATTTATTTAATTCAGTTAATTGTCTAAGCATTTTATTTTGTAAAGGGCTATCAATTATTTTTTTATTATCTTTTTCATTTGTATATTCAGTTTTGATAAAATTATCTTTATAAAGATAATAATTATTTTTCTTTAAACCATCATATAATTTATTTTTACTCTCATAATAAGTATTTCTATTTGTATTATAATAAGTAGAATGAGAATCTTGAAATATTGTACTTAATCTAATTTCTTTAATTTCTCTTCTTTTAAATTTAGGTTTATTTTTATTTATAACTTTTTTTTTAAGGTTATTTAAAGATACTTTAACTTTATTGTGATTATTACGAAAATCAATTGATTCTTCTTCTTCATTATCTTTGTCATTTAAATTCAAATCAGGAAAAACACATTTTCCTTTATTATTACATATACATAGGAATTTTGGTTCATAATTATATTTTTTAATTTTATACTTTTTATTTTTTGATAATACAAAAGAAAAAGGTTTTAAATGTTTATTTGTATATTTATCAAATAATTTCTCATCATTATATCTTTTATTCTCAAATTCAATTGTTTTAAAATTTAAACTTTTTGGTTTTTTATGATTCATTACAGGAACTTTTAATAATTCTCTTATAGGATCAATTTCTGTATTTCTATTTTTTATTTTTGTTATTTCATTACTATATTCTTTAGTATTATCAATATTTTTTAAATATTCTCTTATTTTTGATTGTTTTATTCTATCTATTATTTTGTTATTTGCTTTATTTAATTCATTTACTGATTCATCTTCTAATTTTGTATATCTTTTTTTTATATCATTATCTAATATAGGATATATTATAAATTTTTTCCAATGTGTCCCAATTTCTTTTCCATTTTTATTATTTTCTTCATTATTTAATAAAAGTGAGTATCTTGTTTTAATTTCAACATCATTTAAATATTTAGCTTCATTTAATTCTTTCATTGGATCATATTCACTCATTTTTATTTATAAAAAATTCTAAAAATATATTTATAATTTTTAATAAAATAATATTTTATAATTTATTAATTTAATTTAAAAAATTAATGTGAATGCATATTTCCAATTTCAGTTAATTTAACCATTGCCTTTTGTAAAAGTAACATTTTTAAAGGAATATTAAATTCATTTTCTAAAAAGAAAATAAAATCTTTTAAATTAATTTTTCTTTTACTGGTTCCAATTAATTTAGCATTTTTTTTAATATCATTACTTTTAAAAACATTAACACTAATTTCATTATTTCCAATATTATCATTTTGATAATTATAAGAATTATTATTATCACTAATTTTACTAACACTATCAAAATGACTAATATCATTTTTATCATCAACTTTATTTAAATGACTATGAGACATACTTTTATTATTATCAAGAAAAGTATCTAAAGTATTCATAGTAAAAGATTTTTGTTTATTTAAATCTTCTTTTTTTTGAGTTTTAACAAAATTATTTCTCATAATTTTTATTATTGCAGATACTCTTTTTCTAGTTCTTCTACCAGGTCCTAATTTAATTGGAATTGGTCCAGGTATTATTTTAATTGTTGGTTCTCCTCCTTTTTCTTTTGCACTTTCTTCTAATTTTTGTTTATAAATTGCAAATCCTTCTAATTTTATTTTTTTATTATTTAATTCTTGATATTCTTCAATTAATCTAAATTTATTTTTTATATTATTTGTTAATATTATTGAAAAATCTTTTGAAGGTGTAAAATTTAAATTATGATTATCTGGATTTTTATCCCAATTAAATGTATGAATTTTATATGTTGGAGTATTACTTTTTGAAAATAAATTAAAATTTACATTTCTTATTCTGTTTATATTTATTAATTTTTCTATTGATATTTTCATATATTTTATTAATAAATGATTGATTAAAGTAAATGTCTCATTTGGCATTTCTAATTTCATTTTTCTGTTATTAAATTTTCTTTCTAAATTTAATTTATTTATTATTATATTTTCATTATTTGGGATTGATTTTAATAATTCTAAAATTTTTTTCTTTTCATTTTGTTGATTATTATTATTATTCATATTATTTGAATTTGTAGTATTAAAAGTAATATTATTACTATTAGTAGAATTAAAAATTGTTTTTTTTTTTAAATTATTATTTAAAATTGGTGATTTTTCTATTTCTTCTTCTTCATTTTCTTCATCTGAAATTATGTCATTTCCTCCTTTTATATTTGATAATAATTTTTGAACTCCTTTTGATGCTTCTCTTTTTCCTCTTGTTTTTAATAAATTATGTTCTTCTTCATCTAAATTCATTAAATCTTTTTGAGATTTTATTTTTCCTGATTTACGTGGCATTTATTTTTTTTAATTTTTTTTTGTGATATATATATAGATTTATTTTATATATTATTTTTTTATTTTATTCTATTTAATTTATTTACATTATTTTATTTCCTGCTTGTTTTTCTTTTATTATTTTTTCTCTTTCATATTGTTGTTTTCTTTCTTCTTCTTCTTCTTTATTTATTTCATTTATACTTGGTTTTTCTATTATATCGAGAAATTCTAATAATTTTCTTATTAATATATAAAAAGTAAATAATATAATTGAATATAATGTATATTTACAAATTTTAGAAAAAAACTTTTGTTTTTTTAACAATTTTTCTCTTTCCTCTCTTAATTTTATTGACTCAGTAGTATCAAAATTATTTTTAGAATCTTTTTTATTAGATTTAACATCTTTATTTTTATTATTGTTTGTAATATTATTTTTATTATTATTATTTATAATTGAATTATTTGTATCTTCATCTTCTTTTTCAAGAGTAAAATCTAAATCTTTTTCATTTTCAATTTTTTTATTATAATCTTTATTTAAATCAATTTCATTTCTCATCATTTCTTGATGTTTTAATATTGCAGACATTACATAATCAATATGATCATCTAACATTCTATCAACATTAACAAATAATTGTCCTAAAGAAGATTTTTTACTTGGATCTAAATTTCTTTTTATATGAATAGTTATTCTTCCCCCACCTATATGAACATGATTTTGATTTTGAACAGTTTCTGATTGAGTCTTTATTAAATGTAAAAAATATAAAAAAAATATAATCTTGTTTATCATTAAAAAAATATAATTAATTAAAAATATTTTAAAAACTCATTAAAAAAAATTAAAAAAAAACTAAAAAAAAAAAACAAAATTTAAAAAAAAAAAAATTTAAAATTTATAAATTAACAGAAGCAACATATTGTTTTCCTCTATTAGCAGAAGCTTGTGCTCCTCTTCCTCTAACTTTTCCTCTAGCAATATTAGCTTGTTTAGCAGCTTTAGTTTGATTTTTAATTTTTTTAAACATAGGAGCATTTTTTAACATATCTGGAATAATAATAAATCTAATTTGACTTCCTCTTAAATAAACTTGATCTAAATGAGTCACTTTTCCATCTCTTGATGTCATTTTTACATCATCTAATCTTACATTCATTGTGTCTTCTGCTTCCATTAAATATCCTCTAAACATATCATTTGTTTTTAATTCTATTGTAACTACGTGATTTTCTGCTTCGTGAAGAAGTTTTATTGGGACACTTATACTCATTTTTTTATTTTTGAAATTTTTTTTTTATTTTTTATTATTTTATTTAATTAAATTTTTTATTTTTTTTAGTTTGGTTTTTTTTTTTTTTTTTGATAAAAATTATTTTTTATTATGATGTGGTTTTGGATGAAAAAAGATAAACATTTAAATAAAATTAATAATATTTCCAAAGATATTTTAATAAATACAAGGTTTTTAAGGAATAATAGTATGGATGTTATTCGTCAAAATAATAAAACGGAATTAATTAAAAAATGTTATTCAACTTTAATTAGTCCTAAATTTAAAGAAAATTATTATGACATTATAACTGAAGTTTTACCTGATAAGGAAATAAAATTAATATCTTCATATTGTAAAGATTCTTTTATGAAAAAAGCAAATTATGAATATTCATTTATAGAAAATATGAATAAAAAAGGACAAGTATTACATAAAAAAAAATCAGAGATATTATCAATAATAAATAAAAAACAAAAACAAAATAAAAAAAAGAATTTCATAAAATCTAATTCATCTAAAAATATTTTAACAAGTAAAGATATTTCATTTATTTTAAATCAAAATTCATTCCTCAATCAATTTGAGAATTTAAAAAAGAAATGTAATAATATAAATAATAATAATTCTGTAAATTTATCTCATTCAATAAATCTTTATAATAAAAATTTAATTTTACTTTTTAAAAAAAAGATAAAAAATTATAAAATTAATTCTAAAGACTATTCTCCTTTTTTTAAAGACTCTTTTTATAATGAAAAAAATGATTTACAATCTGAATTAAGTTCTCATAAAAAAATTTATGCAGGAGTTTTAAAATTCAATAAAAAATTGAATTTATATAAACTCTAAAAATTCGAAATTTTTTATTTATTTAAGTTTAAATATATATTTTTTTTTGGATTATTATATAAATAAATAAAATTCATTTAATATATAATTTTAATTTTCTTTCTCATGATCTTTTTTATAATAAGGTATAATAGGAAAAATTAATTTATTAATTAAGTCTGCAAAATTTTGATTAATATTATTTGAAGTAGAAATATCAATTATTTCTCTTTTATTTGTTGATATTTCTTCCATATCTTTTGTTAATTTTTTATTATATTCTTCAGCAATTTTTTTTAAATTTTCTTCAAATTTTTCATCTTTTTTTCTATATAAAGAATTATTCTTTTCTTTTAATAAATCAAGTGATATTTTTTTATTATTATTTTTAGTTATATTAATATTATTTTGAATTTTTTCATTTTTTATTTCTGGAATTGTTAAATTAAATATATCTTCATCAACTTGATCTGAATAAAATTCTAAATTAGAATCCATTTGAGGAGGATGTCTTTTATAAAAATTAACTTCATCACAATTATAATATTCTTGATTATATTCTTGAATTTTTTGATATAACATTTTATATGATATTGTATAAATATTACACCAATCAGGAGGAATATTAGTTTTATTATCTATTATTTTATATTCCTCTTCATTAATATCATTACTTTCGTTAATTAAATTTGACAAATTTAAATCTTTATGTTTATAATATTCAAATTTGTTTTTTGTAGTAAAAAAAGTTAAAATTAAAGTCATATTTTCATTATAAATTTCTTGTCTTACTTTTTCTTGTATTAAATTATTATAATAAGGAAAACTTTCACCACATAATATTACATTTATTAAAGAACCTGTTTGTTTTAAAGGATCTTTTTGATTTTCAAATTCTTTTAAAGGAATATAAATTGATTCAAAAATATTAGAATAAAGGGAATTTGATAATTGGAAATTTAAAATTTCATTGAAATGTTGTTCTGAATTATCAGGTAAATTATTTGGAATTATTTTATCAAATATATCACTTTCTTTTAAAGCTTGAAATATTTCTTTTATATTTTTAAATTTAGATATAACTTTAAAAATATTTAAAGCTTCATTTATTTTACGTAATATTTTATTAACCTCAATATTCGATGATGTAAAGTGTTTAATTGAAGAAAAAATATCAAAATAAAATTCATTATTATTAATACTACTTTTATAAATAAAATTTATATCATCATAATTTTTAGTTGATTGAAAATAAATTCTAATACTAAATATGATATGGATATTATAATTAGATTTAATTTTTTGAATTTCTTTAAATAAGCATTTAAAATAATCAATAAGATATTCATATCTAAAACTCATATTCATTAAAGAATTAAAAAAAATATTTTTAGAAATTTCAACAATGAAATATAAATCAGAAGAAATAGTATAAATATTTAAAGTAGTTTGTTCACTTATTATTCCACAAAGACAATTATCTTGGTTATTTAACTTAAGAATTTTTCCTATTTGAATATCAGTATTTGATTTATTCAAATAAATAATTTGTTCTTTATAAATAATTTTATTAAATAAATTTTGAATAACAAGTGGAATTTCATTTCTTGAAATTCCTTTATCTGTAATTAATAATTCAACTTGTTTTAATTTATATTCAGTTTTAGAAGCTTCTTTAATAAAAACACTTAATCCTGATGTATAACTATCTTTAAATAATTCAAAATATTTTTTAGAAATTGATACATTTCTTATATTTTTATCTAAATTTTTTCTTTTGTCAATAGAAAAAATTAATTTAAAATTTTGATTTGAAACTAAAGTTACTTCTATTAATTCAGTTGAATTCATATCTTTAAAAATTGATAAATTTAATAATATATCTTCTGATTTATTATCATGAAAAACTACACTATATTCTTTATTTATTGCCCATCTTTTAAATCCAGATGAAAATGAATTTAATAATTGTTGTTGTCTTTTTTTTGCTATTTCTAACCTTGCAAACATTATAATTTATTAATTAAATAACATATTTTTAAATTGAATTTGAATTAAAATATAAAAAAATATAAAAATTAAATTAAATAAAAAAAATTTTTAATAAACTCTTTTAATAACATTGTCTTTCGTTTATTAAAGCAAGATTATCTTGTAAAATTGCATTTTTTTCTCTTTCTAAATTTTGTATTTGAGAAACTAATTTAAAATTATCATCTTTATATAATTGAATAGTATCAAAATGTTTTTGTAATTCATTTTCTAAAGTTTCAATTCTACTTTGATAAAATTGTTTAACTGTATTTAATTCATCTTTAGATACTAAATTATTTTGACTTGCTTTTAAATATTCTATTTTATTTTCACATTCAATAATATTTTCAAGAAGAGAATTTACATTATCTTCAAAAGTATTTTTTGAAGTTTCAATATCAATATTTTCTTTTAATGATTTATATTTTGGATTATTTTGTTTTAATTTTAAAATTCTATTATTTAATTTATAAATATATGATATTATGTCTTTATTTTTAGAACAAAAATCAACTTGTTTTTGATTTAATTTATCATTTAATTGTTCATATGAAATATTAAATTTTGTCATTCCTTCTTTCATTTCTAAATTTTGATTTTTAATAAATGAAATTTCTTTATTTAATTTCTCAATTTTAGTTAATAAATCAATTTGTTCTTGTTTATATTTTTGAATTGCTGTTTCAGAATTTAATTGTTGTTCATATATTTTATTTCTTATAGAATAAATTTTTTCTCTTAAAATATCAAAACTAATTTTATTATTAAAATTAGATAAAATAGGAATATCAGGAATTTCAATTTTTTTATCATAATAAACACCTAAATAATTATCAATCCATTGACATAATAAATTAATATTTTTATTTGTACTAATACAAAAATCATTAAATTCCATATCAAAATTTTTTTTATCAATATTTAAAGATTGATTTTCTTTCATAATATCACTCATTTGTTTATTTAAATTATTTAATTCACTTTCATATAATTTATTTTTATGAGTAATTTCTGTTAATTCTTTTGAATATTGTTTAACTAATTCTACTAATTGAGATACTTTACTATTTGAATCTTCTTGATGTAAAATTTGATCATTTAATAATTTAAATTTATTATTAATATCATTAAATTCATTTTGTAATTCTTCTGTTAATTTTTCTTTTTGATATAAAGCGGAACGTAAATGTTCTTTTTCTTCTAATAAAGAATTAAATTGATTTTTCATTTTTTCTGCACTTTCAAAATTATCTTGAAAATATTTTAATTTTTCTGCTAATGCATTTGTTTTTTCTTTATATACATTTATCATATTATCTTTATTTTCTAATAAACCTTTTAAATTTTTAATTTGTTCATGTTGTGATTTTAATAATTCAATAGCTTCTCTTTCAGTTTCATCAGGTTCTTCTTCAAAATAATTATTTGATTCTTCAAAATCAGAATTTAAATCATCTTTATTCATTAAAAAAAAAATAAAACCAATTCAATAAAAAAATTTAAAAAAAATAAATAATAACTTCATATTAAATTTAATATGGAAAATATTGATATTTTTAAAGTAGACTGTACACCTTCATTTCTTCCAAATAACTTATGTAATAATTCAAATTCTTTATTTTATATTCATAATTCAGAAGCAATGCCTAGAATAATGGTAGTTGATAAAAAATATTTTGATGATATAAATCAACAACAATATTTAGAAAATTTTAATAGTTCAGAAAAAAATGAAATGTTATTTGCAAAAGTAATAAATATTAATAATATAAATTATATTGCAAATGGATTATATGGAGGCTTTAAATTATGGTCAATTGATGGTAAAAGAATTTTTTTTCAAATTCCAGCTAAAAATAAAATTGAAGGAAGAATTTATGCATTTACTTCAATTTGTGAATTTAATACTGATAATTCAAAAAATGAATTTGATTGTTTTTTATGTGGTGATAATTATGGTCAAATTTTTATTGTAAGTGGTGAAAAATTTAGATGGAAAAGTAAACATATTTATGGTATAAATAATAAAGAAACAATATTATCAATTTCATCTTATATTGATTATAATTGTGTTGGTGTTTGTATTGATAATGGTAATGTATTAATATTAAAAGTTGAAAAAGATAAAAGTGATAAATTAAAAGAATTTAATAATGAAAAAAATATAAGTTTAGTTAGTTCAATTATTAAAAATGATTATAAAGATTATTATTTAGGTTGTGGTTTCGTAAATGGAGAAATTAAAATTTATAATATGAATAAGTTAACTCTTTCTTATACAATTAATTCTCATTTAAGAGGAATTAATACTTTAATTGGAGTTAATAGTTGTTTTATTAGTGGTGCTGAAGATGGTGCAATTAATATTTGGAAAGTTGGTAATAAAAAAATAGAATTGAGAAATAATCTTGTTTTTGAAGATAAAAATATTGTTGGTATTACTTATGATGAAGATAAAAGATGTATTTATGCTAATGCTTATGATTATCAAGAAATTATCAGAATTTCCAATTTAAATATATTTGATTAAAAAAAAATATTTTTTTTAAATTAAAAAAAATGTTATTATTAAAAATTAAAAAATTAATATAATTTCATTATCAATAAAATTAAAAATAATGCAACAGAAAAAAAAAGAAGAACAAAGAAATTATGAAATTCGTCCTAAATTATTAGTAAAATTTACAAAAGAAAAAGTATATGATATAATAAAAAATATACTAGATCAAAAAATGGAAGATATGAAAGAAAAATATAATCATGAAACTGCACTTCAATTAAATAAAGAAATATGTGACGCAGTAAGAGATGAATTAAAAGATGATAAATTAAATTTTAAAAGATATAAAATATTAGTTCATTGTATAATAGGAGAAAAAAAAGGACAAGGTATAAAAATTGGAAGTAGATGTTTATGGGATAATACATGTGATGCAGCAGTTTCTGCTTCATGGGAAAATGAATATACATATGCTTTTTGTGTAGCTTATGGTGTTTATTATTATTAAATTTATTTATTTTTTTTTTTTTTTAGAAATTGTTAAAATAAAAAAAAAATATTTTTACTTTTTCTATTTTAATCTAATTATAATAAATAAAATTTAAATTTTTAAAAATTTAAAAAATATTTTTTTTTTTATTTTTTATGAGAAGATGTTTTTGTATTTTTTTTCCCTTTTACAATATTAATCATTTTAGGTGCTGGTGTAGGTTGAATTTTAAATGTTTCTGCAATCCAAGTTTCTAAATCAGTACCATCTAATAATTTTAAATTATCATTATCATCAAATTTCAAAGTAACTTCTTTATCATTAAAACTATAAACATTACTTTCAATTTGTTCAATTTTAATATCAGGAATTAAATGTTTACTATAAATTCTATTTGCAATTTCTTCAATTGCTTTTGCATATTTTTCACCTTCCATTGAATAATTTGATAAATTATCATCTTCATTTTCATTATTATTTGCATTTTCATTCATTGCTTCATCTAAAAATTCAATTTGATCTTTTGATAATCCTTCATATATATTTACATTTTTTTCTTTTAAACTTTTTAATATATCTAACATTATTTCTGTTTCCTCATCTTTATGTTCTGGTACTAAACCAAGTTTATTATTAAAGAAATCAATCTCATTTTTAACTTCATTTATTTCTTTTGATATTTTACTATTTTCTTCTTTATTTAATTTATCTTCACATTCTAATACTTTTTTTTTCATTTAAAT
>JAEEGK010005743.1_pt1 | contig 29982 bp, 19 predicted proteins | sample 8958771 | NCBI WGS metagenome assembly JAEEGK01 (sample SAMN16246547, study PRJNA631951) | gut metagenome | biome: gut microbiome; feature: rumen; material: SC-attached | host: Bos | place: Iran: Karaj | collected 2018-10 | reverse complement strand
GGACTCGTCCAGCTCGCTCAGGAACTGGGCGTACACCTCATCGAGCGGGTCGTAGAGGTCGGCGAGCTCGCCGAAGTGGGAGTAGGCTATGGGACCGTAGTAGTCGGCAACCTGATGCATGGTGGCCACCTTGCGCACCTTGGCAAGCGCCAGCTCGTTGACCATATTCAGCTCCTTGGCGGCTTTCTCGAAGTCCTGGTAACCGCCCATGCCGTATTCATACTTGACGGTGAACATGCGGCGGTGCCACCCGTCGTTTACATCCCAACCGGCGTTGTGGCCGTCGGAGAGGGTGGGAGCCATATAACCGCACCAGGTCTCGGCGCAGAGGTTATACATGATCTGGTAGTCGGAATCCAGATAGGTTCCGTCGCGGAAGATGATGACCGAGCGCTCCAGCTGCTGGAACATGCCGCCGAGGGCCAGACCGTCCTGAGCCATCTGCTCGTCGGACACTCCGTACTGGTCTTTGTTGATGTTCTCGAATCCTTTGGTGCAGGAGGCGAGGGTAGTAGCGGCGGCAAGGGTGATGATTGCTTTGAAAATATGTTTCATATCCATGGCGCTCTTTTATTTATTGTTGCTTACATGACCGAACTTCACCTTGACGGAGAAGCCCAGGCTGCGGGTAGAGGGCTGCATGAAGTAGTCCACGCCCTGGTTGTAAGTGCCTACGTTGGAAGTCATTTCAGGATCGAAGGGAGCCTTGAGGAAGAGCATGGCCAGGTTGTTTCCGACGAGGGAAACGTTGAGGCCCTTGAGCCAGGGAGCGCCCCACTTGGAAACGGGGAAGTCGTAGCCCAGGGAAACCTCGGCAAGACGCACGTTGGTGGCGTCATACACATACTGGCTCATGACACCGTCCCGCACGCCCAGGGTCTGGTAGTAGCCCTGGATGTCGTAGGAACGCATGCCGTTGAACTCCAGATAACCTTTCTCGCGGGCATCGGCGGTGTCCTGGGAGATACCATAGTAGTCCAGGATAGCCTGCGTCTTGGAGATGGCGATACCGCCCAGGCGGGCCGTGAAGAGGAAGCTGGCGGTGAAGCCGGCGTAGCCGATGTGGCCGCCCCAGCTGAGACGGTGCTTGGCATCGGTGGAGCCGGCATAGATCATATCCTTCTCATCGTAGTCGGCGAGAACCATGCCGGCCGAGTTCAGCTTGTAGTAGCCGTGCTCGTCGGTGGCGAGGGTGGTCACGTAGACATCTCCCAGGGAACCGCCTTCATAGAGGAAGGTGTTGAGGCCGCCGAAGCCGCCCATCGGGAGACCGTTGCCGTCGTGGACCTCGCCGGTCTCGGGATCGGTGAAGTGCAGGTCTACAATCTTGTTCTGGTTCCAAGTCCAGGTGAGATACGTGCCGTAGTTGAACTTACCCACGCTGTCGTTGAAGCGCAGGGACATCTCCACACCCTGGTTGTCCACGCGGCCGCCGTTCAGGTAAATGTTGCTGGTGGTGGAGGTGGAGGACAGACGGGGATTGTAGAACTGGTTGAGGGTGCTGGCCTTATAATAGGTAGCATCAATCTGCAGCTTGCTGTCGAAGAAGTGGATGTTGGTACCCAGCTCGAAGGACTTTGTGCGCTCCGGCTGCAGCTCGGTGTTGCGGCGGCGGGTATTGCGCGTCACGGCACCGTTGTTCTGGACAGCGCGGGGATCCAGGAGATACAGGGCGGGATCCGGGGAGTTACCTACCTCGGAATAGGAAGCGCGGACCTTCCAGTAAGGGAAAGCCTTGCTCTTGAGACCGGGGATGAGTTCGGTGATGATACCGGACAGGCCGATGGTAGGATAGGTGATGGCACCGGCCGTCCACAGCGTGGAGTTCCAGTCGGCACGGAACGTGGCGTCCAGGTAGACGCGGCTGCGCCAGCCCAGCTGGGCGTTGGCGAAGACGGACTGGTTCTGGTAGCGGTAACCGTCGGTGAGGAGTACCGTGTTGGCGCTGTTACGGTCAATGTTGTTGAGGTCGAACTTGTTGTTCACCGTGAGGAGGGGACCGTTGATGTTGTCGGTGCGGAAGGTGACGTCGTCGATGTTGGCACCCACCACGCCGGAGAGGTTGAACAGGTTGTCTCCCCAATATTTATTGAAGGTGGCCAGCACCTCGCCGAACTTCTGCTCGGTGTACTGGTTGTTGCGGCCGTATTTACCGTGCTTGGAACCCTCGGTAAAGAGGGTGTTGGTACCGGCGTCGAACTTCTGCTCCTGCACTTCGTCGGTGCGGTCGTACTTGGCGCGGGCGCTCAGGGTGAGCCACTTGAAAGGCTTGTAGGAGAGCTGGGCGCTGCCCATGAGGCGGTTCTTGTTATTCTGCCACTTCTGATGCTCCGTGATCCAGTAGGGGTTCTGCATGGAGTGCTCGAAGTCGTAGGGCCAGAACTGGGTCTTGAGACCGCGGCCGGTGTTGTAGCGCTCGTAGATCTGGACTTTGCTCCAGTCTTCGCTTACAGGGAAGAGGTACACGGGAACCACGGGGTTGCCGTATTCACCCTGGGCAATCATGTTCTGCTCTGCCACGTGACCGTAGGTGACGTTGATGTCCATGGACAGGATGTCCTTGAGAAGGTCTGTGGTGTTGCGGAAGCTGATGTTCTGGCGGTCCACGTTGTTGTTGTGGACAATGCCGCGGGCATGGGCGACAGAGGCCGATACGTAGGTCTGGCTGCGCTCGTTACCCGAAGAGACGGACACGGAGTTGACCTCGTTCACGCCCGTCTGGAAGAAGTTCCGGGGATTGTAGGTGGAAGGAGTGGCCAGCTTGGCGCCCCAGCTGTAGTAGGAGCCGGGAGCGGTGGCGCCGTAGGTGTTCTGGAACTGCGGCATCACATAGGCGCTGGAGAAGCTGGTGTTGTTGGAGTAGTTTACCTCCAGCTTGTCCTTGTCACCCTTCTTGGTGGTGATGATGATGACGCCGTTGGCGGCGGAAGCACCATACAGGGCGGCGGCGGAAGGACCGGAGAGCACGGAAATGCTCTCGATGTCGTCCTGGTTGATGGAACCGAGGACATCACCCGTCTGGCCGGCACCGGCATAGACACCTTCGGGCTGCGTGCCGCGCAGGGACTGCATGGGCACGCCGTCAATCACGTAGAGGGCGTTGTTGTTGTTGGAGATGGACTTGGAACCACGCATGACGATACGCGAGGAACCGCCCACGCCCGTGGAGGACTGGCTGATGGAAACGCCCGCCACCTTACCGTTGAGGCTGTTCACGAAGGAACCTACCGGAGATACGCTCTCCAGCTTGGCCTGCTGAACGTTGTAGGAAAGGGACTTTTCCTCTTTCTTGATACCCATGGCGGTGACCACCGTAGCGTTGAGCACGTTGTTGGCCTCCGTGAGGGTTACATTGATGACGTTGCGGCTGCCGATGGTCTCGAGGGCATCCTGCATGCCGATGAAGGAATAACGCAGCACGGCGGCCTCGGCCGGAACGGCCAGTTCATAGTGGCCGTCCAGGTCGGTCATGATGCCGATGGTGGGGGTGATTCCTTCTACGGTTACGCTGGCGCCGATGAGCGGCTCGCCGAACTCGTCGGTAACGGTACCCTGGATGGTGCGATTCTGACCCAGGGCCACGCTACCGGAAACAAACAACCCTGCCGCAGCGGCTAGCACCACTGCCAGAGCTTTCTTGAGTTGGTAACGCATAAAGATTTGGTTGGTTATGTATTGGTTGTATGTTTGCTTAAATGTTTTAGCACGCAAATATACAAATAATAATTCAGAAAAAAATATCTATTTTTCCTTGATTATTATCTTTTTGTGGCTTTTAGACATAAAGCTTCATCCGTGGGTTTTCCGTTCACGTAGGGCTGTATCGCAAATGACACAGTATCAATGCCTTCCGGCATGGTGAACTTAACGTGGATGGTGTCTCTTTCATCGGCCTTCATGCGACCGGGCTGCCGCATGCGCACGTAGGGCTGCCACTCCGGGGGAATGTCGAAGCGGATATCGGCCTTCCGGGAGCCTCCGTTGCCGTGGCGGAAGAACATGTCGGCCGTCTCGCCGGGACGTCGGCTGCCGAAGTTCATCACCTTGTGACTCATGAAAAGGCCCTCGCCGTAGGCATACGGACGGTCTTCCTCGATGGGGTGGTTATAGCCGATGACCTCTCCCTTGATGACCATGCTGCGGCTTCTCACGGGCGAATTGCGGTAGTACACCACAATCTCTTCCATCATGGGACCGGGCCGGTAGGCGGGGTCGTAGGTGACCGTGAGCACCTCGTCTTCGCCGGGCGCCACGGGCTTCCGGTCAAAGCTCACCTGGGTGCATCCGCAGGGGGTGTGCAGCTGCACCGGATACAGCGTATCGGCCAAATCGTTTTTGCAGAGCAGCTTGAAAGTGACGGGCCCTTCTATTTCCTTGATTTTACCGAGGTTGGCCTCCGTGGAGGTGGTCACGCGAAGTACACGCACACCGTCCCCGGTGCCGCATGCGGCTATTCCGAGGACGGATGCTAAAAGGATAATCGCTTTTTTCATTACAGGTTGGAAACGGTATCGTTATACAATCCAAATCCATTGATCACCGGGCAGGCCAGTGCGCTCTTGATGGAGATCCTCACGGCATCGGCGGTAACGCGGCTTCCGAGGAGGATGCGCTTGTAGCCGATGGTGGTACCGCTGGCCCAGGTGCTCCAGGAACCGTTTCTTTTCACCTCCACGGTAAAGCTCTTCACGCGCTGGCCCAGCGGGATGTACTCCTGGAGGAGCACGCGGTTGAAGGTCTTGCTGCCGGAGAGGGTCACTTCAATCTCGGCGGTCTTTACATTGTCGTCCGTGGCGAAGTAGGTGTCGTAGTTGCCGTCCAGGATGTTGGCGGCTGCATAGCCGTTGTAGCCACCGCGAACGGACGAGGCCGATGCCGTGGCACCCTTGGCCAGATTTTCCGCGAAGATGGCTTCGCGCATGGTGGTGAACTCCTCGATGACCTTCTTCTCCTTGGCATCAATGACACCGGCGTTCGACGGGGGAACGTTCATCAGGAATACGCCGTTACGGCCCACGCTCTCATAGTAGAGCTGCATGAGCTGTTTGGCCGTCTTGCGGGAATCATTTGCGCCGTAGAACCAGCCGTTATGGTCTCCGATGGCCTGGATGGAAAAGTCGCATTCGGCTACGCACCAGGTGTCTCCGTTCTCGTCTCCCTGCGCGAGGTAGCTCTCATAGTTACCCGGGAGGTTACTGGGCGTAAGACCGCGACCTTTAATATTAATGGTACCCCAGTTGGTGGTGCCGGCATCTCCGTTCTCGTTTCCCACCCAGCGGCAGCCGGGGCCGCCGTTGGAGAAGATGACGCAGTCCGGATTCACGGACAGGATGGTGCTGTTCACGCTGGCCCAGTTGAAGTTGCCGGCATGGTTGCCGTCCAGCCAGAACTCGGTCACGGGGGCGTATTTCTCCATGAGGTTTTTGGCTGCATTCTTGAAGCGGGTCTCGTAGACGGAGGTGCTCACCCCGGCGGCCTCGATCATGCGGTCCCAGGGCGACAGGTAAATGCCCAGGTTCACGCCGTACTTGTTGCAGGCGTCGCGAAGGGCCTGGACTACGTCGGTGTGGTTGGAGCAGTCGGCGTTGGCTACGTCCGTGGTGCTCTCGGGATTGTCCCACAGGCAAAAGCCGTCGTGGTGCTTGGCGGTGATGATCACCTCCTTGAAGCCGTTGTCGTGTGCCACTTTCACCCACTGGTCGGCGTCGATGGTGGTGGGCTTGTAGTTACTCAGCAGCAGGTTCTCGCTCCAGGCTTTTCCGTTGCAGTTACCGTTCTCACCGTCCCAGCCGCTGAAGGTGGCCTGCCCGTAGTGGTAGAACATGAGCATCTCCTGCTTCTGCCAGGCCAGCTGCCCGGCCGTGGGAAGGGCGCCGTAGGCCGCCGGTGCGCCGGGGTCCGTGGGCTGAGGGTCCGGCGTGGGGCCCGGCGTGGGATCCGGTGTGGGCGTGGCGGTACCTGTGACCGTCACTTTGCAGGCCGATGTGAACCCGCCGTCCGTGGTGGTCACGGTAATATCGGCCTCACCCTCCGCGAGGGCGGTGCAGGCGCCGCTCTCCGCATCGGCGGACACAACGTCGGGCTGGGACGATGACCAGCTGACGCTCTTGTCGGTGGCCGATGCCGGCAGCACGGTTGCAGCCAGCATAAAGCTGGAACCGGGGGTGACACTAAGTTCTGTGCGCGTGAGGCTTACGCCGGTCACGGCAATTTTGTCGGAATCTTTGGAAAACTGTTGGTTGGATGTGCAGGTGCATCCCATGAAGGCTACTGCGGTGAGGGATGCCAGTAAGGTTATGTATTTCATTTAGTAATGTGATTGGCTTTTTCTCCTTTGATGCCCGGGATGAGGGTGAAGCTGTAGCGGTAGCTCTCATCGGCCCACAGTACGCGGCTTTCCTCGGGACGGTTGCCCCAGCTGTCGTAGCCGCCTACGCCGCTCTGCCGGTAGTCCAGGCTCACCTCGGTGAAGTTCTGAACGGGGACATCCGAAATGTGGCGCTGCTGCTTCTGGAGGCCGTCGTCCAGGTCTTCCACGCTCTGGCGGAGCACGTTGAACTCGAAGGGTTCGGCCGCCGTGATGGCCAGGCCGCCCACCTCCAGCCACTCGGTGTCGGTATGGTGGCCGGTCTCCTGCGGACGGACGTAGGGGTAGTACTCGGCCGCGGCACTGCTTGCCCAGATACGCTTGAAGGTGCAGCTGTTACGGTCCCGGTAGTTCTCCACGGGACCGCGTCCAAAGTAGCGGAACGCATCCTCCGCCACCCGGAAACGGAATCCCAGGCGGGGAATCATGATGCGGTGCCAGCGGTCCAGCCCGCTTGCGCCGACAGGCTGCGTGGCCACCTCTATCTTCAGGGTGCCGTCGGGGAGGAAGGTGTAGGTCTCGCTGGCGCGCACTCCCGTTCCGGTGAGGCGGATAACGGCGCTGCCATCCTCCTGTTTCTGAGCCTCTACCAGAAGGGGCTTCTGGACCTCGCGGAAGGCGGCCGAGCGCACCGGCTCTCCGCTGCCGTAGTCATTGTCCACGGGGGCACGCCAGAAGCTGGGCCGGAGGCCGAACTCCGGGTCTATCATCTCCTTTCCCTTCACCGTCCAGCTCTTCACGCAGCCGTCGGCCTTGTCAAAGATGAGCTGGGCTTTGGCGGAGCGGAGCACCACCTGGGTGTCTCCGTCCGTTACTTCTACCTGGCCCTTCACGGCCTGGAATTCGCGCACGGAGGTATCCTTGATGAGCACTTCCTGGTTGCCCAGGATGGTGCCTTTGGCAATGAGGGGCAGCTCACGGGCGGCGCTCACCTCAAAGAAGATGCGGTACTGGCCTTCCTTCTTCATGCGGGGAAGCTTCACCTTGAATTCCTCTGCGCTCTGGGGAGCCGTGTCAAAGTGGAGCTTGTGCCGGAACCACCAGAACGGGCGCTTGCCGTCCCGCTCTACCCAGTAGGTAATCTTATAGTCCTGGAGGCTGGTGAAGTACCGGCGGTTGAAAACCTGGAAAAGGCCCTTCTCCAGGTCTACGGGAGTAATGTCCACCTCCTGGTACACGTGCTTCACCTCATAGTAGCCGGGGTGCGGGTTGCGGTCCGGGCCCACCAGGCCGTTACAGTTGAAGTTGCCGTCGGAGGGAGCGTTCTCCCCGTAGTCTCCGCCATAGGTCCAGACGCGTTTTTCGTCGTAGAGGCCCTGGTCCACCCAGTCCCAGATAAAGCCGCCCTGCAGGTGCGTATGGGCATAGATGTGCTTCCACTGCAGGTCCAGGGAACCGGTAGAGTTACCCATGGCGTGAGCATACTCGCAGGGGATGACGGGGCGGGTGCTGAAGGTCTCTCCCATGCGACAGAACCAGTCGGCACCGGGATACATGGGGTTGATGATGTCGGTGTTCCAGTCGTATTCGGCCCGCTCATACACGATGGGACGGTTCTGGCCGTCCTTCTCCAGTTCCTTGAGGAGCTTGTAGGTCTCGTAGAAGTTGACGCCGTTGCCCGACTCGTTGCCCAGCGAGAGCAGGGTGACGCAGGGATAATTGGACGTCCTGTAGTACATGTTGAGGGTGCGGTCTATGTGCTTGGGGAGCCACTCGGGCTTGTTGCCCAGCGTCTTCTTGATGTCGTAACCCATGGCGTGGGTCTCGATGTTGGCCTCGTCATACACATAGAAGCCCAGGGAGTCGCACAGCTCGTAGAACTCCCGCGGCTGCGGATAGTGGCTGGTGCGGATGGCGTTGATGTTGGCCCGCTTCATGAGGGTGAGGTCCTCCAGGATGTTCTCGCGGGTGATGTAGTGGCCCGTGTAGGGGTTGTGCTCGTGCAGGTTCACACCCTTGAACTTGACGGGCTGGCCGTTCACGAGGAAGGCCTTCACGTCGCGGTCTCCGTCCTTCACCGTAGCAATCTCCAGGCGGCGGAATCCCACGTGGAAGCGGGTGTACTCTCCGTTGACATTCAGGAGAAGGGTGTAGAGTTCGGGGGTCTCCGCACTCCAGGGACGTACGCCGGGAATGGTATCGGCCACGGTGACCATGGTGCCGTTAAAGTCAAAGCGGGCATCGGCCACCACTTCTCCGCTGCGGTCCATGAGCTCGTAGGAGACTTCGGTGGGGGCGGCGGAGCGCATCTTCAGGTAGAAGACGCCCTTTTTCAGATCCGGCGTGAGGGTAGAGATTACGTTGAAGTCGAAGCCGCTCTCCCGGGCCTCGCTGGAGAGGTAGACGTCCCGCTCCTCACCGGACAGCCGCCAGAAGTCCTGGTCTTCCAGGAAGGAGGCGGTGGTGTAGCGGTAAATCTTCAGGAGAAGGTCGTTGCGGCCCTCCTTGAGGTAGGGGGTGATATCGAAGCGGGCCAGGTCCTTGGAATCTTCCGAGTAACCCACTTCCTGCCCGTTCACATATACGTAGGTGCCGCTCTTGGTGCCGCAGAGGTTAAGGTACACCTCTCTTCCGGCCCAGGAGGCGGGCACGGAGAACGTGCGGTGATACAGGCCGGCGGGAACCGACTCGGGCAGCACGGGGGGCTGGGGGTTCACCGGACAGAAGTCGTAGGGGATGTTGGTGTAGATGGCCGTTCCCCATCCCTGCACCTCCCAGTTGCCGGGTACCTTGATCTTGTCCCACTGCGGATAGCCTTCCAGAGCCTCCATGGAATGGTGGTCTTCAAAGTACTTGAAGTCCCAGGTTCCGTTGAGGTCCAGGTAATTCTCACTTTCACGGAATCCCTTCGTGAGGGCGTCTTCGCGGGAGGCGTAATAGATGACTTCCGTGCGCTGGGTGTTGGCGTTCACCGAGGTGGCCTGCATGTCCTGCCAGAGGGGCAGGCCAATCGTAAGAAGAAGGGCTGCTGTTATCATAATGAAAGGGTTTCGCTTAAACGGATATCCTCCGAGGAGGCTCCCACCTGAATCTCAAACGCTCCGGGCTCTACCACGCGCTCCATGGCGGGGTTCACCAGCTCGAAGGCGCTGCGGGCAAGCGGAAGTTCCACCGTGACGGTTTCTCCGGCCTTCACGTGCACGCGGGAGAAGGCGCAGAGCTGTTTGCGGGGACGGGCCGTAGAGGCCACAAGGTCGCGGATATACACCTGCACAACCTCGTCTCCGTCCCGCTCTCCGGTGTTGGTCACCTTCACGGTTACCTTTTCTGCCGAAGCCTGCAGGTCGCTGTATTCAAAAGTAGTATAGCTGAGGCCGTAGCCAAACGGACACAGCGGATTGGCGCTCTCTTCCACGTAGTCGTGGCTGAAGGGAACTTTTCTGTTGTAATAGACGGGCAGCTGGCCTACGCTCCGGGGAACGCTCACGGCCAGGCGTCCGGCGGGGTTGTATCGGCCCAGGAGGACATCGGCGAGCGCTTTGCCGCCCTCGCCTCCGGGGTACCAGAGGGTGAGGAGGGCATCGGCCTCCTGCACCGCCCAGTTCTTGTTCAGGGGACGGCCCTCGATGTACACCACCACGAGCGGTTTGCCGGTGGCCTTCAGTGCTTTCAGAAGCGGCAGCTGCAGGCCCAGGAGGTCCAGCGTGCTGCGGTCGAAGCCCTCGCCGGCCTCCATGTCGGAGACGGAATTCTCGTCCACCACGGCGGCGCCGGTGTCAATGTAACGGGTGCGGAAGTCGCGGGCCGATGAACCGCCCACCACGGCCACCACAACGTCGGCCTGACGGGCAGCGCGGACGGCCTCCTCGATCTGGCTTGTGCGGGTGTCGCGGATGGCGCAGCCCTTCACGTAGGTGACGCGGGCACCGGCCTCCTCCAGGCCTTCCCGCATGGTGGTGACGTGGGCCGGGTCCTGCGGAGCGGTGTAGTCTCCCAGCTGGTTGTACATGTTGTCGGCATTGGGGCCTACGAGCGCGATGCGGGTTCCCTCCTTCAGGGGAAGGACGCCGTTATTCTTCAGGAGCGTAGCGCTCTCGCGGGCGGCCTGTGCCGCCACTTCGAGGTTGGCTTCGCTGCGAACCTCCCGGGCCGATTCTTCCGGAAGGTACGGGTTGTCAAACAGCCCGGCTTCGAATTTTCTCAGAAGAACGCGCAGGACGGCCTGGTCTACGGTTTTCATGCTCACCCGGCCGCTCTCTACGGATTCCTTGAGCTGGGAGAAGCAGTTGGCACCCAGGTCTACGTCCACGCCGGCCTTCAGGGCCATTTCTCCGGCTTCCTGCTTGGAGGAGGCTACATGGTGGCTTCCGTAGATGCCGTCAATGCTTTCGAGGTCGCTCACCACAAAGCCCCGGAAGTGCCAGCGGTCCCGGAGCACGCCGGTGAGAAGGTCCGGGTTGCAGGTAGTGGGAATGCCGTCAATGGTGTTGTAGCTGGTCATGACGCTGAGCGCGCCGTTATCGATGGCTGCCTTGAAGGTGGGCAGTACGTTTTCTTCGAGGTCCCGCGGGCCGATGTGGCTGGGGCTTCCGTTGTGGCCGCCCTCGGGGATGCCGTAGGCCACAAAATGCTTGAGCGTGGAGATGACGCCCTTCCCGGAGGTGCCCCTCACCATGGCCGATGCCATCTCGGAGGTAAGGAACATGTCTTCTCCGTAGGTCTCTTCCACGCGGGACCAGCGGGGCTCGCGGGAAAGGTCGATGACCGGTCCGTAGCCGATGGTGCCGCCCTGCGCGGTGAGTTCGCTGCCAATCACGGCGCCCACCTTTTCCACCAGCGCGGTGTCCCAGGTGGCGGCAAGGCCGATGGACGTGGGGAAGACGGTGGTGCCGATGGCCATGTGCCCGTGCGGGGCTTCCTCGGCCAGGATGATGGGAATGCCCAGGCGCGTGGAGTCAATGGCATAGTGCTGGAGGGCGTTGTAGGCCTGGGCCGACAACTGCGGGTTCAGGCCCGTCTCCAGGGTCTTGCGGGTCCAGGGGTCGGCCCGGAAGGTGGCCCAGAGCATGCCGCCGTGCTGTTTCTGGATGAAATCCCGGTAGGCATCCGAGATGGTAACCTCAGTGTCCGAGATTTTTTCGTACATGGGCCAGCCCAGGGGACAGAGGAGCTGACCCAGTTTCTCTTCGAGGGTCATTCTTCCGACAAGGTCCCGGGCCCTTTCATCGGAGGGAAGCGAAGCGTCTTTGTAGGCGGGGACGCGGCTGGAATTACAGGAAAAAAGCAGCAGCAGGGAGGCTGCCAGGGCAGTAGTTTTGTTATAATGATTTAGCATGCAGCACGCACTTGTGGTGTTCAGGCTGCAAATATAATCATTTTTAACGAAATCACTGCTTCTCAGGCAGGTTTTCTACGAGTTCGTAGTCCAGCAGTTTCTGCTCCAGGGAAGTGCCCTTCACCCGAATGCGGAGCGGGTCTCCGAGGCGGATGGAACGGTGGCTGCGGCGCCCCACGGCACGGTAGTGCTCCTCGTCGTAGATGAAGAAGTCGCTCTTGATGGTGCGGTAGGGGATCATGCCCTCAATCTTGGTGGGCTCAATCTCCACGTAGATGCCCCACTCGGTAACGCCGGAAACGTGTCCGTCGTACTCCTGTCCCACTTTGTCCTGCATGAATTCCACCAGCTTGTACTTGATGCTCTCGCGCTCGGCCTCGGCGGCGATGACTTCGCGCTCGGAGGCGTGCTTGCACTGGAGCGTGTAGAAGTCCTTGTTTGCGCTGTCTCCGCCCTTGAGGTAGCGGGCCAGGAGGCGGTGCACCATCATGTCGGGGTAGCGGCGGATGGGAGAGGTGAAGTGCGTATAGAAGTTGAAGGCCAGGCCATAGTGGCCAATGTTGTCGGTGCTGTAGCAGGCCTTGGCCATGGAACGCAGGGCCAGGATCTGGATGGCGCCCAGCTCGGGCTTGTTGTCCGCGGCCTTCATGAGGCTGTTGAGGCTCTTGGCAATCTCCTTGCCGCCTTCCATGGGGCCCATCTTATAGCCAAAGTGGCCGGCGAAGTCGCGGAGGCCGCTCAGCTTCTCCATGTTGGGCTCGTCGTGGATACGGTAGACGAAGGTCTTGGCTTTGGCCGATGCCTTGCCGCCCATCTTGCCGCCGGTAGCCACGAACTCCGCCACGCTGCGGTTGGCCAGGAGCATGAACTCCTCGATGAGCCAGTTGGCTTCCTTGGAGAATTTCTGGTGTACGCCAACGGGCTTTCCGTTTTCGTCCACGTCTACCTTCATCTCCGGGCGCTCGAAGTTCACGGCGCCGGCCTTGAAGCGGCGGTCCCTGAGCTTGAGGGCCAGTTTGTTGAGGATGAGGACGGCTTCCTGGATATCGGCCGGCACTTCCTCGGGCTTTGCGCCTTCGATGATGGCCTGGGCGCCCTCGTAGTCGAAGCGGTAGTCGGACAGGATGTTGGTGCGGCCAAACCAGGGGTTGATGACCTTGGCCTGGGGCGTGAGTTCAAACACGGCGCTGAAGCACAGCTTTTCCTCGTGCGGGCGCAGGGAGCACAGCTTGTTGGAGAGTTTCTCCGGCAGCATGGGCACGGTGCGGTCTACCAGGTACACGGATGTTCCGCGGGCCTGGGCCTCCTTGTCCACCGCTGTGTCGGGACGTACGTACCAGGTGACATCGGCAATGTGTACGCCCACCTCGAAGTTGCCGTTCTCGAGCTTGCGGAAGCTGAGGGCGTCGTCAAAGTCCTTGGCGTCGGCGGGGTCGATGGTAAAGGTGAGCGTGTCCCGGAAGTCCCGCCTGTGGGCGCGGTCTTCGTCGGTAATGATCTCGGGGATGCTGTCGGCGGCATTCTCCACCTCTTTTTCAAAGCGGTAGGGAAGGCCGAACTCTGCCAGGATGGCGTGCATTTCGGTGTCGTTCTCTCCGGGCATGCCCAGCACGTCTACCACGTGGCCGTAGGGACCTGCGGCACCGCGCTCCCAGCCGTCCACGACGGCCGCTACCTTCATGCCCTTGACGCCGCCTTCCGGAACGGGGACGGAGATGTCGTAGGGCATGGTCTTGGAACTCATGAGCACCCAGGCCTGGTCTCCCACAATGTGCAGGATGCCCACGAAGGGACGGCCCGAGCGCTCCACGATGGCAATCACCTCGCCGCTGCGGCGCTTGGCCTGGCCGGTTTTCTCCTGTGTGACGGCTACCCTTACGATATCTCCGTTGAGGGCGCCGCGCGTCTTGGAGGCTTTTACGTAAATGTCTTCTTCCTGCCCTTCTACGCGGACAAAGATGAAGCCGTCACGGGACATGAGGGCTTTTCCCTCATACTCGGGAACAATCTTTTTCTTTTTATGGTTTTTCCTGCCTGAACTATATTTTCTTCTGGACATATGACTAGATTAACGAAATGAGTAAATATAGGAAGTGTGCGATGACACCGGCGCACAGACCGGCGACGGCGTGGGCGCCGATGGCCTTGGAAATGACCTTGCGGTAGCCCATGCTGTCCAGCATGGCGGTGTGCGTGGAGAGGAATCCGCTCCAGCACATGCCGATGGCGGTGAAGACGGCCACGGTGTTTCCATCCAGGAAACCGGCGGCGTTGAAGGTGGGCAGAAGGCCGAGGGCGGCTCCGACTGCACCGAGGGCGGTCATGGGGAAGGCGATGAGCTCCATGTGCTCGAAGCCGAAGAGCCACTCGAACACCCAGTGGATTTTCTCCGCCAGCCAGGGAAGGACGGGAACGCCCTGTGAGGAAGAGCCGTTGTATACGCCTTCGGGACCGGCGCCGAAGGTGAGCATGATGACGGCGGTGGTGATGATAAGGACGCCGGGGATAATCTGAAGGCCCAGTTCCACGCCGTTCTTGCCGCCGTCCAGCACGGCGTTGAGAAAACGCATGAAGATGCCGTCCTGGTTCTCTTCTTCGGGCTGCTCCTCGAAGGATTCACCGGCTGCACTTTCCAGTACGGGGCTGTCCAGCTCGGGATAGGCCTTCAGGCATTTCCGCTGCATGATGCGCGTGGAGATGATGGAGCCGCAGAAGGCGCCCGCAAGGCCCACCAGCGCACCGGTAATCTGGACGTAGCCCACCATGGTGATGATGACCACGAATCCCATTCCGAAGGCGGTACCGAAGTTGGTGAGGGAGATGAGCTGGTACTTTTTGAAGAAGGAGGCGAAGTTGCGGTCCTTGGACAGGGCGATGATGGCCGGGTTGTCGGAGAGGAACGTCATGACGGCGCCGAGGGCTGCTACACCGGGAAGGTTGTAGAGGGGCTTCATGAGGGGGCGCAGGATGCGCTCCAAAAGGTTCACTACGCCAAATTCCGACATGAGCTTGGACAGCGCGCCCGTGAGCACGGTGATGCCCATGAGGTAGAACACGGTGTTGAGAAGAAGGTCGTGGGCCGTGTTCATGAGGGTCTTGAGCATGTTGCTCCCGCCCATCTTGTATCCGAGGAAACAGAAGACGGTGACAAGGAGGGTGAGGAAGACAATGGCTTCGATGGTGGAACGGCGTGTTTTCTCCGATTTCATTTCCTTTGTGGTTGAGTACGCAAAGATAAGCAATTATCGGTACAATTCCCGCAGGACGGAGAGGGACTTTACCTGAATGTTGGCATCGGTGTGGTAGGACAGGTACTGGAGAAGTTCCTCGCACAGGGCGTTGCGTACGGCTCCGCTGAGGGGAAGAAGGAGCGATTCGCTGAAGCCGGCCGTGGTGAGCGCCTTCATCTGACTCAGATGCTCCCCGGCGAAGGGGGCGATGTCGTCAAAGGTGGGCCGAAAGCCAAGCGCTCCTGCAAGTTCCAGAAGGAACCGGACGGGGAAGTTGGCAAAATCGGCCTCCAGCGCATTGAGGGTGAGGATGCTGCCCACGCACCAGTCGTACAGACCGTCTTCATTGGCGCCGTCCCTTACCGTCCGGAAGAGCACTTCCGAGAGGAACAGCGTCATGGTGTTTTTCTTCAGGTTTCCCCGGATCCCTTCCAGGGCGTCCTTGAGCGTGATGTTTTTCAGGCTCCAGAGTTCGCTCTTGCTGTTTTCCACGACATCGGCCTCCAGGATGTTCAGAGGCAGAAACAAAGTGGTGCCGGTCTTTTTGGCACTGCGTACCAGAAAGCCCCGGCGCCCCCATTCGCGTGACAGCGTGTGTACCACCAGGGCGTTTTCGCCCACTTTGGTGGTGGTGAGCACGATGAACTCTACAGCGTCTCCCGTCATTTTTTCAGGAATTCGGCCATGGCCCTCAGCGCTTTTCCACGATGGGAAATGGCGTTTTTCTCTTTCTCTCCCAGCTGGGCGTTGGTTTTGTCGTAGCCCTGGGGAATGAAGACGGGGTCGTAGCCGAAGCCGCCTTTGCCGGCGCGGGCGGGGGCGATGCTGCCCTCCATGACGCCGTCAAAGAAGTGATGCTGGCCGTCTATGATAAGGGTGACGGAGGTGCGGAAGCGGGCCGAGCGGGTGGCGCGGGCCGTGGTGATGCCGTTGGTGCGGGCCATGGCGGCCTCTTTCTCGCGGCGGGCCATCTCCGAGAGGAGTTTGTCAATGTTGGCGTCGGCGTCGTGTGCGGGACCGGCATAGCGTGCGGTCTCCACGCCGGGCGCGCCGCCCAGGATGTCCACTTCCAGGCCGGAGTCGTCTGCGAAGCAGTTGAGGCCGGTCTTTTTATAGATGTAGTCGGCCTTCTGCATGGAGTTGGCCCTTAAGGTGTTGCCGGTTTCGGGGATTTCCTCGGTGATGCCGAGTTCTGCGGGGGTAACGAGCTCAAAACCCTCGCCCAAGATTTCAGCAGCTTCCCGGACCTTTCCGGGGTTGCCCGTTGCAAATACGATCTTCATATAACTCTAAATTTTTACCGGCGCAAAGATACGAAAAAATCCAATAATAAAAAAATTTATTAACTACATTGTGCGGCCGATGAGGCTGTGGGCGAAATCTTTAAGCGCCTGATGGCCACTGGCATCCATTCCGGCGTCGGTTCCCTTGAAGACGGCGCGCGTGGAGAGGTCTCCGATGGCCTTCCTGGCGGCATCGGCTATCCCCACCGAGTCGTAAATGTCCTTGACGCGGGCAATCTTTGCGCACTTTTCCTCCTCGGTGACGGCGGGGGCGGCCAGGGCTTCTTCCAGGCCTTCCGCGCCCATTTCCTGGGCTTTTACGGTGAGCCAGCTCTTCTTGCCGTTGAGGATGTCTCCTCCGATGGGCTTTCCAAACACTTTCTGGTCTCCGTAGGCGTCCAGGTAGTCATCGGCCACCTGGAAAGCCAGTCCCAGGTAATAGCCAAAGTCGTAGAAGCATTCCTGGCTCCATTTGTCGGCTCCTCCGATGAGGGCGCCCATCTGGGCCGAGCAGGCCAGGAGCACGCCGGTCTTGAGCCCGATCATCTGCATGTACTCGTTCATGGAGACGCGGCTGCGCTTTTCGAAGTCCATGTCCAGCTGCTGGCCGTCACAGACCTCCGAGGCTGTTTTGGAGAAAAGTTCCAGGGCTTCCGGCAGTACGGCGGCAGGAGCCTTGGCAATGCGTTTGTAGGCGTCGATGCACATGACGTCTCCGCTGAGAATGGCGGTGTCTTCGTTCCATTTCTTCCAGACGGTGTCGTGGCCGCGGCGAAGAGGGCTGCGGTCCATGATGTCGTCGTGGATGAGGGTGAAGGTGTGGAACACTTCCAGGCCGGCGGCGGGCTCCAGAATCTGGGGCGTGAGCTCGCTCTTGAAAATGCCGTAAGTGGTGAGGCACAGCCGGGGACGGATGCGTTTGCCACCGATGGAGATCATGTAGCGGAGAGGGTCGTAGAGGCCTTCGGGGGTGGGCTGGAACTGAATGTTCGCGAAAAGGTCCTTCAGGGCCTGGTCCAGGGTGTGCTCAGGAATCATGGTAAAACGTTTAGTTTACAAAGATACGAAAAAGTGCTAACTTTGCGGCCATGATGAGAAAGGAACTGGAGATAATGGCGCCGGCCGGCAATTTCGGATGCCTCATGGCCGCCATCGAAGGAGGGGCCGACTCCGTGTATTTCGGTATCGGCCACCTCAATATGCGGTCGCACTCGGCCAACAATTTTTCCAAGGAAGACCTCCCGGAGATTCTTCGCATTTGCCGTGCCTATGGCATCAAGGCCTACATGACCCTCAACATCACCCTGTATGGGGAGGAGCTTGAGGAAGCCTATGCCACCCTGGATGCCGCCAAGGCTGCCGGCGTGGATGCCATCATCGCCTCCGACATGGCGTGCATTCTCTATTGCCGGAAAATCGGCCTGGAGGTGCACATCTCCACGCAGCTGAGCATCTCCAACCTCGAGGCCCTTCGCTTCTATGCGCAGTGGGCCGATGTGGTGGTGCTGGCCCGGGAACTGAGCCTGGAGCAGGTGAAGGTCATTTACGAGGGCATTCAGCGGGAACAGATCAAAGGCCCCTCCGGGCAGCTCGTCCGCATTGAGATGTTTGCCCACGGAGCCTTCTGCATGGCGGTTTCTGGTAAATGCTACCTGTCGCTGTCGGCCTACGGCGAAAGCGCCAACCGGGGCAACTGCCTGCAGGCCTGCCGCCGCGGCTACCTCCTCACCGACTATGAGACCGGGGACGCCATCCACGTGGACAACAAATACCTCATGTCCCCGAAGGACCTCTGCACCATCGAATTTCTGGACAAATTCGTGGACGCTGGTGTGAAGGTGTTCAAGATTGAAGGCCGTGCCCGCAGCGCCGACTACGTGAAGACGGTGGCCGGCTGCTACCGGGAAGCGGCCGATGCCGTGGCCGACGGTACCTTCACGGCCGCCTTGGGCGCCTCCATGAAGGACCGCCTTTCCACGGTGTTCAACCGCGGTTTCTGGGACGGCTACTACCTTGGAACCAAGATGGGAGAGTGGAGCGCCAAGTATGGCAGCAGCGCCACCCGCACCAAGGTGTATGTGGGCCCTGTCACCAACTGGTATGCCCGGCTGGGCGTAGCCGAGATCCAGGTAGACGCCACGCCGCTTCATAAGGGAGACCGCCTCCTTTTCATCGGCAACAAGACCGGCATGCTGGAAATGACGCTGGAAGACCTCCGCGTAGACTATGAGCCGGCCTCTGTGGCCCCGCAGGGCATCCGCTGCTCGGTAGCCGTGCCGCTAACCGCCATGCCCGAGGATAAAGTCTCTCCCGATGCCCCCGGCGAGCGCATTCACCCCCGCAAGGGAGACAAGGTGTATATTTGGAAAGAGGTATAACGCGAAAAACCCGGAAAAGTGCGTTATTGCCTCCCTCTCGAAGGAACGTATAACACGTTTTTCCGGGTTTTTCGCGTTATTGGTCTAATATGCATTAGCACATTTTTTGTACCTTTGCCCAGTTATGAAACGATTCTTTGTTGCAGTGGCCGCCCTGGCGGTCACTTTGAGCGCCTCGGCGCAGTCAAAAAGCTTTACCCTGGGCAAGTGGGTAGAGGTTGAAAATGCCATTTTGAAAGAACTCAACCGTTCCTATGTGGACTCCCTGGAGGTGGGACGCATTGAGCGGGCCGGCGTGAATGCCAAACTGGAGGCGCTGGATCCCTATACCGTCTATGTGCCGGAGGAAGAGCAGGAAGACTTCCAGATGATGCTGAGCAACACCTACGGAGGTATTGGCGCCATCATCTATAAGCCGGACGTGAACGGAAACGTCATCATCAACGAGCCCTATGCCGGTTCGCCGGCTGCCAAGGCAGGGCTTCACTGCGGAGACGAGATCGAGGCTATTGACGGCGTTACCACCCACGGCCTCACCAGCCAGCAGAGCAGTGACCGCATGCGGGGAAAGCCCGGTACCCAGGTGGTGTTCCGTGTGAAAAAGCTGCGGGGAGAGACCATTGACGTTCCGGTAACGCGCGAACGCATTGTGCTGCCTTCCCTCTCTTATGTGGGCATGCTCAATGAGAAGGACGGCTACATCCTTCTGGATAAGTTCACCGACGGCGTGGGCCAGGGCATCCGGGATGCCTACCACACCCTTAAGGCCCAGGGCATGCAGCGCCTGGTGCTGGATCTTCGCGGCAACGGCGGCGGCCTTATGAACGAGGCCGTGAACATTGTTTCGCTCTTTGTCCCCAAGGGTTCGGTCGTGGTAAGTGCCAAGGGCCGGGCCGCGGGATCGGCCGCCACATATAAGACCACCACAGACCCGGTAGACACCGAGATTCCCATCCTGGTGCTGGTAGACAGCGGCAGTGCATCGGCCAGTGAGATTGTCTCCGGCGCCCTGCAGGACTACGACCGCGCCACCATTGCCGGTACGCGCACCTTCGGAAAGGGCCTTGTGCAGAGCATCCGTCCGCTGCCCTACAATGGCCAGCTCAAGGTGACCACCGCCAAGTACTATACGCCTTCGGGCCGATGCGTGCAGGCCATCGACTACAGCCACCGCAACGAGGACGGCAGCGTGGGATACATCGCCGATTCGCTCACGCACAGCTTCACAACGGCGCACGGACGTACGGTGAAGGACGGCGGCGGCATTACCCCGGATTTTGAAGTGAAGGCCCACCGCTATTCCCGCCTCACCTATTCGCTGGTGTACAGCGGGATTGTGGAGCAGTATGCGCTGGAGTTCGTGCGCAGGCATGCCTCCATCCCCGCCGTGGACGATTTCCACTTTGACGAGTACGAGGACTTCATCGCTTACGCCAGGGACAAGGAGTTTGACTATCGTTCATCGGCCCGGGCCCTCTTTGACGAAATGAAAAAGAGCCTGGAGGAAGACGGCCTCACCGAGGCCATGGGCGCAGAACTGGATGCCCTGGCAAAATCCCTGGACATGGACAAGGAAACCTTCCTCCGCCTCAAGAAAGACGAAATCATTCCCTTTATCGAAGAAGAGATTGTGGTACGCTACTACTTCCAGGAGGCCGGCGTCAAGGTGCGCATCCGTTACGACGAGCAGCTTGCCAAGGCGCTGGAGGTGCCGGCTATCACTTATTGATATAAGCAATAACGCGAAAAACCCGGAAAAACGTGTTACACGTTCCCACTAGAGGGAGGCAGTAACGCACTTTTCCGGGTTTTTCGCGTTATACGTCGGGGGCCGGGCGCCTCCGACGTTACAGGGTGAGGGCGCCGCCGCGGTAGAATTCTACCAGGCGGGTCTGGAACACATATTCGTAGGTGGCCTGTACGGCGTCGGACTGGGCTTTCACCAGGCGGTTGCGGCTTTCATTGAACTCGGTGAGGGTAGCCTTGCCGTTCTCGTACTTGCCCTGCATGAGCACGAAGGCATCCAGGGCGGCATCGGCGGCCGTATGGGAGGCTTCCCACTTGGCGCGGGCGGTTACGGCTCCGTTCCAGGCCTGCTGGATTTCCTTGTAGAGCGTCTGCTCGGCACGGCGCAGCTGGAGCGCCTGGGTGCTCTGCTGCAGGCGGGCGCTGCGAACCTGGTTGCGGGTAGAGAACTTATTGAAGATGGGGATGCTCAGGGACAGGCCCACATACTGGCTGAAGTTGTTGCTCAGCTGGTTCCAGAAGCCCTGGGTGCCAAAGGACGTGTAGTAGTTGGTGCCCATGCCTCCGCTCAGCGAGAGCGAGGGGGAGTATGCGGCCTTGGCAATCTGGAGCTGCCTGGCAGCACCCTGGAGGCGAATCTGTTCGGCCTGAATCTCCGGGCGGATGCCAAGGGCATCGGCATAGATGTCGTCGGGATGGCCGATGACCACCTCTTCGAGCGATACCTCGGGACGCACCACCGAGAAGCTTTCCCAATCGGGAAGTTCCAGCAGCTGGGCCAGCGTGAGCAGGGAAGTGCGCACGTTGTTCTGTGCCTGGATGACGGTCACCTGGCTCTGGGCGAAGGAGGCCTTCTGCTGGGAGAGTTCGGCCGATGATGCGCGGCCGGTGGCGAAGAGGCCTTCCAGGCGGGCGACCTGCAGGGAATCGATGGCGAGCTGCTCGCGGGCGACATCGGCTATCTCGTAATTATAGAGGATCTGGACATAGGCCTGCGCTACCTGCACGCGGATGTCGTTGCGGGCTTTTTCCAGGTCGGCGGTGGCGGCCTCCAGGTTGAGGGCGGCCAGCTGTATGCGGCGGGGCGTGGCCAGTCCGTCGAACAGGTTCATGCTGGCACCCAGGTTGAAGCTGGTGCTGGACGTGTTGCCGCTCTCATAGGTGTTGTTGCCGCCCAGGCCGCGGCCGAAGCTCCAGTTCTGGCTGGCCGATGCGTTCACGGACGGAAGCCAGGACATGTCGGCGGTGTTTTTCTCAATCTCCCGGCCTTCTACGTTGGCTGCCTGTGCGGCTATGGTGAGATTGTGCTCAAGGGCCCACTCCGTGCACTCCTGGAGGGTCCAGGGGTGGTTGAGGCTGGGATCCTCCTGCGGCGTCTGCAGGAGGGCAAGGGCTATGAATAAGGCTTTCATGGCTTACTTGGTGTTAGTGATGATCTGGGGACCGCGTACTTTTTCACCGGCGGCGAGGCCGCTGCGCACTTCGATGTTCACACCGTCCGACAGGCCGGTTTCCACGGCGCGTCTGCTCCAGGTTTCTCCGTCCATGACATAGACAAAGGTGCTGTCACCTTCCCACTGGATGGCACTCTCGGCGACGGTCACTACGTCGTGGGCCTCCTGGAGTACAATCTCGGCGTTGGCGCTGTAGCCGCTGCGGATGGTAATGCCGGCGGGAATCTTCACGGAAGCCTTGATCTCGAACAGGTTGGTGCCGCCCGACTCGGTGGCCTTGGGGGCGATGTATTCGAGGGCCGCGTCAAAGTGCACATCCTGCAGGGCGCCTACGCTGATGCGGACGGGAAGGCCCACGTGGAGGCGTCCCACCTCGGTCTCGTCAATGTTGCCGTCAAAGATGAGGTCGTCCATGTTGGCCACGGTGGCGATGGTGGTTCCGTCGTTGAAGGTGTTGGACATGGTGACGGAGTTACCTACCTTCACCGGGATATCCAGGATGAGGCCGGAGATGGTGGAACGCACCAGGGTGGTACTTCCGCTCTTGTTGGAGGACGATACGCCGTCGCGCACGATTTCCAGGGTCTCCTGGGAGATGGCTTTCTCTTCCTTGGCCTGCTGCAGGGCCTGGCGCACTTTTTCGAATTCCTCGGCACTCACGAGGTTCTGGTCGTAGAGGGCTTTCTCGCGGTCGTAGTTGATCTGGGCCTGTTCGAGGTTCATCTCGGAGAGACGCAGACGGCTCTGGGCCGATGACAGCTGGCTCATGTCGGGAATCACCTTGAGCTTGGCGATGACCTCGTTCTGCTGCACGGTCTCGCCGGCCTTCTTGTAGAGTTCGGCCACGATGCCGTTGATCTGGGGCTTCACGTTCACCTCGTCGCGGGGCTGGATCTTGCCCGTGACAACGGTGCTCTTGGAGATGCTGCCGGTCTCGGGGACCAGCTCCTGATACTGGATTTCCTTGGGCTGGGACCGGCGGAAAAGGTAAGCGAAGGTGCCGATGAAAACGGCTGCAATCGCAAGGATCATCAAAATTTTACCAAACTTTTTCATATCTGTAATTTGTTTTTATTCGTCTCTCATGGCATCTACGGGTTTGATCTGCATGGCGCGGGAGGCAGGCATGAGGCCGGCCACGACGCCGAGTACAGTCAGGAGCGATGCCGCCAGCATGGCTGTTCCGAAGGGCACCTGGAAGGCCGCCTTGAGAATGCCGTCTTCGGTCATTCCCATCTCCACACCGGCCAGGATGAGTACGCTCAGGACTATGCCTCCCATGCCGGCCACCAGCGTGAGCACGATGCTCTCGGAAATAATCTGTCCCAGAATCTGGCGGGGCGTAGCGCCAATAGCGCGGCGGATGCCAATCTCGGTGGTGCGCTCCTTTACGCTTACCATCATGATGTTGGACACGCCGATGACACCGGCGAGCAGCGTTCCCAGGCCGATGAGCCAGACCAGGAAGTTGATGCCTTTGAACAGGTTGTCCACGATGCCGAAGATGAGCTGGGTGTTGAGGAGGAACAGGGCCTGCTCGTCCGTGGGGTCAAAGTAGTGGGCACGGGCCAGGATCTCCCGGACGCGCGGGGTGAGGTCGCTCATGGTGTAGCCCGGCTTGGCCGTGAAGCACAGGAGCTGGATGGTGTTTCCCAGGTTATAGGCCTTGATGGCCTGGGTGAGGGGAATGGTCACGAGGTCCGTGTTGCTGCCATTGATCTGGACGCCGCCGCCTTCTCTCCAGTCCACGCCGATGACATTGTAGTAGGAACCGGAGATGCAGATGCGTTTGCCGCAGGGGTCTCCGCCTTCGGGGAAGAGGTCGGCGTACACTTTCTTTCCCAGTACGCACACTTTTCGCTCCTGGGCTACATCGGCCTCGTTGAGGTATCGGCCATACATCATCTGGGGCGTCTCGATATGCACGTAATCGGCCCGCGCCCCGCGCACGACGGCTTCCGAGCAGGTGTTTTCGTCGCGGGTGACGCTCTTGCCCCACAGGCCTACGGTTGGGGTGACGGTCTCCAGTTCCGGCATCAGGTTCCGCAGGCGGTCTACGTCGGAATAGGTCATTTCCCAGGTGCGGCCCTTCTTGAAGCCCTTGAACGGCTTGGAGGTAGAGTTGGAGAAAGCGATGCAGGTATTCTGTGCAAAGCCTTCGAAATTCTTGTTCAGGAGGTCTTTGAGTCCCTGGCTGCCGCCGGTCAGGAGCATCAGCATGAAGATGCCCCAGAACACGCCGAAGCCGGTGAGGATGCTGCGGCTCTTGTTGCGCAGGATGCTGTCCAGGATTTCCCGGAACGTATCTGTATCAAACCACTTTTTCATCAGTCTGCTCTCAGGGCTTCAATGGGTTTTACACGGGAGGCTTTCCAGGCGGGGATAGCCCCGGCGAGGGTGCCGGCAATAATCAGAAGGAGGGTGGCTTCGAGAGCTACGTCCAGTCCTACAGTGGGGTTCACCAGCATGTGGATTTCTTCCATGCCGATGTTCACGCCGCTCTGTCCTACGGTTTTATCCAGGATTTGGCAGGCTACCATCCCCAGGAACATGCCCACGTAGCCGAAGAGGGCCGTGATGGCAATGCTCTCGGCGATGATGAGCCGCAGGATGGCTCCGGGCCGGGCGCCGATGGCCTTGCGGATGCCGAACTCGTGGGTGCGCTCCTTCACGGTGATGAGCATGATGTTGGAAATGCCCACGATGCCGCTTACCAGGGTAAGGAGGCCCAGAATCCAGAGGGCGATGTTGAGGATGCGGTTGCCCTCGCTCATCTGCAGGTTGCGGGTGTAGCCGTTGTTGATCCAGAGGCCGCGGTTGTCATCGGGGGCAATGTCGTGGCTTCGTTTGAGAACGCTCGTGTAGGCGTCTTCGAAGTCCTGGTGCTCCTGGAGGGTAGTGGGCCCGTCTACAGTGAAGGAAATGTTGTCAATCTTGTCGGAATGGTCGTAAATTCCCTTGTAGGTGGTGTAGGGGATATAGCAGCCGCGGCGGAAGTCGCTTTCGTCCGTGTGGTAGATGCCCACTACGCGGTAAGCGATTTTTCCGGCTGCAATCCAGGCGCCCAGGACGGCGTCGGGGTTGCCGGGAATGAGCTCCCGGGCGTGGGAACTGGCGATGACAATCACCTTGCGGCGCTGCTCCAGGTCTTCCCGGTTGATGAAGCGGCCGCTGCTCATCTGGATTTTGTTATGCTCCTGGTAGCCAGGCATGACGCCCCGGAGCCATCCGTTCGCGGTTTTGTCTCCCAGGGCCAGATCGGCGGAGGTGGAACCGGTGGAAACACTGACATCTCCGATGATGCCTTCCCACGACGGGCCGTCCGTATAGTCCACGTCTTTCTGGTCCAGTTCGATGATGCGGTTTTCCTTATATCCCTTGTAGGGTTTGGAGGTACGCCAGCCTTCGACTTCGATGCTTTGTGAAATGTAGTTCCGCATGTTTCCCGCGAAGGAATTCATGAGGCCGTTTCCGGCGCCGAGGAGGGTCACCAGGAGGAATATGCCCCAGCTCACCGCAAAGCCTGTAAGGGCCGTGCGGAGCTTGTTGTTCCTCAGGGAACTGGCTATCTCGTGAATGATCTCGATTCTCATTACTTCATGAGGGGACCGCCCCAGGCGTCGTGGTGCGTGTTTTCTTCAATCTGGCCGATGACGCCGTCCTTGATGTGGATAATTTTGTCGGTTTCGTTGGCAACGCCGCTCTCGTGGGTGACCACAATGATGGTGATGCCTTCTTCTTCGTTGAGTTTTTTCAGCAGCTGCATGACCTCCACGCTGGTTTTGGAATCCAGGGCGCCGGTGGGTTCATCGGCCAGGATAATCTGCGGGCTGGTGATGAGGGCGCGGGCAATGGCGACGCGCTGCTTCTGGCCGCCGCTCATTTCGTTGGGGAAGTGGGTTGCCCAGGGGGTGAGGCCCAGTTTCTCCAGATACTCCATGGCCATCTCGTGGCGCTTCCGGCGGGGAACACCTTGATAATATAAAGGCAGTTCCACGTTCTCCACGGCCGTTTTGAAGCTGATGAGGTTGAAGCTCTGGAAGATGAAGCCGATCATGTGATTGCGGTAATCGGCCGCCTGCTTCTCCGAGAGGTCTTTGATGAGCGTACCGCCCAGGGTGTATGTGCCGGTGTCGTAATTGTCCAGAATGCCCAGGATGTTCAGGAGTGTACTCTTGCCCGATCCCGAAGCCCCCATGATGGACACGAACTCTCCCTTTTCAATGTTGAGGTTGATGCCCTTGAGCACATGCAGCGGCTGCCCGTTGTTGTACGTCTTGTTAATGTTTTTAAGTTCGATGAGCGCCATTTGTTCGCTGTATTAGTATCCTATTACACTGCAAATATAGAACAGTTTTTTCTAACGGCCAAATCTTTTTTCAAAAACTTTGCCGTTTTTTGTCCCATTCACCCCTCGGCCTTCCCCGATACTTAGCATTTTTGCCATTTTTGCCAAGTTTCACCGACGGCCTTCCGTCAAACTTGGCATTTTTGCCATTTTTGCTAAGTTTCAGAAAACGACTCAGCGCCAAACTGGACAAAATCGCGAAGAATGTCCAATTTGGCGCTGGCAATCTGTTAGGTCCCCTATGCTTTTACGGCCACACGCATGATGGCATCCCACCAGCGGGCAGGAAGCAGGGCGTGGAGCCATAGCAGGAAGTATGAGCCGGTGCCCGGGTGGTAGCGGTGGCGGGGATGGCGGGCGTTTACGGCCCGGCCGATGGCACGCGACACTACGTTCGGCCCGGCCAGATAGTGGCCGGAGTAGGCAAAGTGCATAAGGCGCGCTTCTTTCTGGGCCGATGCGGCATAGGGCGTGCCTGCACACGATTCCTCGAGGTGGTCGGCCGCAATGTTGCCCCACTCGGTGCCGATGCCGCCGGGTTCGATGAGGACGACATCAATGCCAAAAGGCTTCACCTCAATGCGGAGCGCATCCGAGAGCGCCTCTACTGCGTACTTGGACACGTGGTACCAGCCGCCGAAGGGCAGTACAATCCTTCCGGCGACGGAACCCACGTTCACAATGCGCCCGAAGCCGTGTTTCCGCATGGAAGGCAGCACCAGCTGTGTAAGCCGGGCCAGGCCAAACACGTTCACTTCCAGCTGGCGGCGGGCCTCCTCCATCTTCACATTCTCGATGGCGCCGAAGTAACCAAAGCCCGCGTTGTTCACGAGCACGTCAATGCGGCCTTCGGCAGAGAGGATGCCGTCGATGCATGCTTTCATGGATTCCTCGGATGTAACGTCCAGCGAAACGGGTACGATTCCGTACTCGCGCAGCGGCTCCATTCTCTCCATGCGCCGGGCGGCGGCATATACCTTGTGCCCCTTGCCGGCCAGGTTGATGGCCGACGCATAGCCGATGCCACTGCTGGCACCTGTAACAAGAACGATCATCGGTTGGCCTTATCTAACTGTAATTCGGGATGACGGGCCGACGTACGGCGGAAAACCACCGCCACGGCAACGGCCAGGACACACAGGGCGCTGAACATCATTTCTACATGTACAGGACCCTCGGAGCCCGTTCCCAGGATGACGCCCGAGAGCCACTTGAAACTCAGGAGCCCCAGGTTCTGCACCCAGTTGATGAGGGCGTAGGTAGTGCCCAGCACCTTGTCGGGTACAATCTTAGGAACCGAAGGCCAAAGGGCGGCGGGAACCAGCGAGTAGCCAAAACCCAGCAGCACCATGGCCAGGTATCCCCAGAACGGTACTCCGGCCGGAGCAAAAGCCAGCAGGGCGTGAGCCACCAGGGCCAGGACAGCGCCTGCCAGCATCCAGCGGGTTCCATGCCCCACTTTATCAACGAGGATACCAAAAAGCGGAGCAAATACCACCGTGGAGAACGGCAGCATGGAAATCATCCAGCCGGCCGTCTGGGCGGGGATGTCAAAACGGGGAATGAGGATGGCGCCCGCAAACTTCTTGAAAGCGATGACACTGCTGTAGAACAGGACACACAGCAGTCCCAGCAGCCAGAAATTGCGGTTCCCGAGCACTTTGAGCACGTCCGAAAAGCGGAATTCATCTTCGGGGGAACCGGCCGGCTCGGAGGCGCTGTCGGGGGTTTTTGTCTTCAGGGTTTCGCGCTCTTCGTGGCGCTGTTTGCCAGCCGATGCATCGAGGGCCACGAACACGGCCCACAGGATAAGGCCCAGCGCCATCAGGCCCATGCCCACCATGGCGGGGCGGGCGGTTTCGGCCAGGGTATAAACGTGGCCGGCCTGCTCCTGGACGAGCTTCGGCGAGAGCACCAGCGCGAAGGCGGTGCCCAGCCTGGCGATAGCCAGCTGGACGCCCATGGCGAAGGCCATCGGCCCGCCTTTGAACCAACGGGCGATGCTTCGCGTGACGGCGGTTCCGGCAATCTCACTGCCCAGACCGAAGAGCATCACGCCCACGTAGGCCAGGGTGAGGGAAGCCGATGACCCGCTCAGAAGGGCCCACAGCACCAGTCCGGCACCGCCGGCCATCATGCCCACGAACAGGCTGCCGGAGAAGCGGACGCCCCATTTGTCCAGGAGAATGCCGCCGATGACGAGGCCGCCAAAGACGCACAGCACGCTGTATCCGCTGGCATACAGGCCGTAACCGGCCGCATCCCAGCCCAGCTGGGTGAGGGAGGCATCTTCGAACAGGTACGAGATGCTGGAGAACATGTCGTCGAAGTAGTACGATGCGAACATGGGTACTACCAAACAGGCCAGCACCAACCAAGCTGCTGACCTGTAGAATTTCTGCTGAGTAGTGGCCGCCATGCTACTCCTGGATGTTGGGAAGTTCCAGACCCAGGTTCTTCTTGCGGTCTACTACTTTGAGTACGAGACCCAGCATAAGGGCGGCTACGCCCAGGCATGCAAGCATCACCAGCGGGGCGGTGTAGTTGAACTGCGTGGGATCCGTTACGCCGGGGTTGGTCTTGTCGAGCACCTTTCCGATGAGGAGCGGGAACAGCCACAGGCCAATGTTCTGGATCCAGAAGATGAGGGCATAGGCACTGCCGATGACCTTGGCGTCCACTAGCTTGGGAACGGAAGGCCAGAGGGCGGCGGGAACCAGCGAGAAGCTGGCACCCAGCACAAGGATGGTGGTATAGGCCACAATGGCACCGCCAATGGTATTGCCCTTGAACAGGGGCAGGATGAAGGCGAAGGTAAGGTGGCAGGCGATGAGAAGGACTGCGCCCAGCACCAGCATGGAGGCACCCTTGCCCTTGCGGTCCAGGTAGTTGCCCAGGATGGGAGTGATGAGCACGGCCAGCAGCGGGAACACGGCGAAGATGGATTCTGCGCTCTGGCGCATGTAGCCCATATAGCAGTAGGCGATGAGAGAGACGATGGAGATGCCCAGGAAGAGGTACTGGTTGGACTTCTTCTTCTGGAAGTTGCTGGCAAAACCGGCGGCGGCTACCACCAGCATGATCACATACTGGATAATGGTGACGCTGGAGGAGGCCCAGAAGGAGTCGGCACCCGGCTCAACGAGCGTAAGGTTGCACTGAAGCATGTTCACGGCATATTTCTGGAACGGGAAGATGGCACTGTAGTACAGCACGCACAGAAGGGCCACAATCCAGAAGCCGCCGTCGGCGAGGATTTTGCCGATGTCGCTCACCTTGAAGGGATCGTCTTTTTCCTCGGCCTCACCGGTCTGCTCGTCCAGCTTCTTGTCCATGAAGAAGTAGACGATGGTCATGATGAGGGCGATGCACAGGAGCACCACGCCGAAAGCCACGCTGCGGGACACGTCCACGCTGCCGCCCAGTTTGGCGAAGAACGGGCTGAAGATCATGCAGGTGGCAACGCCCAGGCGGGCCAGGGCCATCTCGGAGCCCATGGCGAGCGCCATCTCACGGCCCTTGAACCACTTCACAATACCGCGGCTCACCGTAATGCCGGCCATTTCGCAGCCACAGCCGAAGATCATGAAGCCGCAGGCCGCCAGTTTGGCCGATGCCGGCATCCCACGGTAGAACGGTGATACGCCCAGCTCATCAAACAGCGGGATATAATTAAGGTTGTTGTTGAACCATGTTTCAAGACCGCTTCCCATGAAGGCGTCGCTCACGGCGAACCACTTGATGATGGCACCCACCAGCATGACGCCGGCGCTGAGTACGGCCGTAAACCGCACGCCCATCTTGTCCAGGATAATACCGGCGAAGATGAGGAAAAATACAAACACGTTCAGGAACACTTCCGAGCCCTGCATGGTGCCGAAAGCGGTAGAATCCCACCCGC
>JAEEGK010005741.1_pt1 | contig 29992 bp, 30 predicted proteins | sample 8958771 | NCBI WGS metagenome assembly JAEEGK01 (sample SAMN16246547, study PRJNA631951) | gut metagenome | biome: gut microbiome; feature: rumen; material: SC-attached | host: Bos | place: Iran: Karaj | collected 2018-10 | reverse complement strand
AGGTGCGGAAACATCGAGTTTAAGTGCCGAGTGGACAAAAGACAGAACGATCGTCCTTAAAGGAACACCGGAAAGCCTTGATGAGGTTAAAGCGGCGGTCGATCTTACCGATCCGGGAAGCGTTTGCGCATATTGGCTTTACAGCGTTATGGCCATGACGGCCGATTACGATATCGGTATGAGCATGATGAAGTTTCTTTATGCCGACATTGAGCCATTCGGAAGAGGCTTTACGGAAGGCGGAGCATCCGGAAAAGCAGGATGGGATTCATTCTTTAACGACAGACTTAAAGACGATGATTACAGATGGCTTCCGAGAGCATATTTTGCAGGTGCGGTTGCTTCCAACGGATTTAAACCGCAAACGCCGCTTTGCGTGGAACTTCATTACAACGAGCCTAACACGACTACGATAAACTCTCAGAGTCTTGAAGCCCTGGGACGTCTTAACATAGTTTATGCGGTTAAGAGCAACGCAGCGGGAAATCAGGTTAACATAACTGTAAGCAAGTTTGAAGGCAGTGACAGATGGTACGTAACCAGCGGCTCATCATCAGCCGGTATTTTCTACGACCAGAGATCTGCACTTACAGCAGAGGCAAAAGAAAAATTATATTCATAAAAAGTTTACATAACAGGAAGATATTATTATGAACACAATACCATGCGATCCCAAAGCATCAAAAGAAGTTGTTAAGGTGCTTGAATTTTTGAATTCCATAGAAGGCAAAGGAATACTTGCCGGGCAGCATACGCAGACCATCCCTATGGAGGAGACCGCTCATATCAAGAGTATTACCGGCAAACTCCCCGCAGTATGCGGTTTTGAACTGCTCGGTTATTCACCCAACATAAACAGAGCAGACGCAAGCGAAGCCTGTCTTAAAGAAGTTGACGAAGTATACGGAACCGTTGAGTGTGCACTTGAATGGGGAAGAAAAGGCGGTCTGGTAACATATACGTTCCATTGGTTTTCACCCATAGGCGGTAGAGACAAATCTTTCTATGCAGAACATACAGATTTTGATGCATCCAAGGCAGCCACAAAAGGCACGGCCGAGTATGACGCCATGCTTAAAGATCTGGATGTCATAGCCGACATCTTAAAGAAGTTTGAGTCCGAGAACATTCCGATACTCTGGAGACCTTTCCATGAGGCCGAGGGAACGTGGTTTTGGTGGGGAGCAAAAGGTCCTGTCGTTGCAAGAGATCTTTACAGGATAATGTTTGAATATTTTACCAAAGAAAAAGACATCCACAATCTCGTCTGGGTATGGAACTGTCCCGTTTCGGAAGCCTACGTGGGAGACGATTACTGCGATATCATTTCAAGAGATCTATATCCCGAAGCGCACGCTCACGGAAGTTTTGTAAACGAGTACAAAGTGCTTACCGAATTTGCGCCGACAAAAGGAGTGGCACTTGCGGAGAACGGAGTTCTTCCCGATCCGAAGGCGTTAAAAGCCGACAAGGCAAACTGGCTCTGGTTCATGACATGGAGTCATGAGTTTTGCTTAACCGAGCAGTATAACAACTTTGATGTTTTAAAAGCGCTTTACGACGATCCCTACACGATAGATTTCGATACTTTGAAAAAAATGTATTGATGAAAGAAGAAAAAACTCTGATTCACCTTTCAAATTGTGGGGAAATGCCCAAAAACCTTGTTTCTTCCTTGCAAATAAGCCCAAAGGGTGGTAAATTTATGTTAGGGGGATACTAAAGGAGACTACATGCTTAAAAAAATTTTAGTGGTGGATGACGACGACGTTTGTCGCGATCTGCTGGCGGAAATTTTGGAAGTTGAATATGAGATAGTTCCTGCAAAGAACGGAGCAGAGGCACTCGGACTTCTTTCTTTCCAGTTGGGAAAGGTGGCGGCTGTGCTTCTTGATATCATGATGCCTCAGATGAACGGCTACGATTTTTTGAAAGTGTTCAACGAGAAGGGCTGGGATAAAAAGGTTCCCGTTATCGTCGTTACCGCAAGTGATGACGAGGAAACATTTGAAAAGTGCAGGGAACTGGGTATAAAGTTTTTTATCAGAAAACCTTACACATTTAAAGAAGCCTCGGGTGTTATCGAGAGCGCGATCAAGAGTTTTAAGAAGAAATAATCAGACTATGAAAAAGACAAGACTTTTTAAATCGCTGCCGATATTGGCAGCGATTGTGTTTTTATTAAACACAACATCAATCGATACTTTTGCGGAAGGCGAACTTACCGGTAAAACAGCCACAGAGATAGTTTCCATGATGGATAAGGGCTGGAATATGGGTAATACGTTCGATGCAACGGACGGCAAGAAAGACGATGTATATTCCCAGGAAACTTCATGGGGCAATCCGAGAGCATCAAAAGAGCTCATACAGGGTGTCAAAGCAGCAGGCTTTAATACGATCCGTATTCCCGTTACCTGGTACAGATTCGAAGATAAGAACAACAATTACGCGATCGACGAAGCGTTTATGGCAAGAGTTACCGAGATAGTTGATTATGCCATGGACGAAGGTCTCTTTGTCATCATAAATCTTCATCACGAGAAATGGGTGAACGATAAAGACATAGACAAAAACTATGTTGAGATCGGCAAGCGTCTTAAAGCCACTTGGAGTCAGATCGCAGATAATTTTGCGGATTACGATCAGCATCTTATATTTGAAGCCATGAATGAGCCCAGAGCTCAGGGTGCAAATTACGAGTGGACCGGAAATAAGGACTGCTACGCCGCGGTCAACTATTTAAACGATGTTTTTGTAAACACGATAAGAAGTAACGGCAAGGGACACAACGGCGAAAGAATGCTCATGATCCCGGGATATGCGGCATCGAGCAGTCAGAACGTACTCGATTCGATCGAAATACCGAACGTGGGCGGAAAGCCGGCAGAGAATATCTGTATTTCGGTACATTGCTATTCACCTTACGAATTTTGCTTAACCGACAAGCAGGTGGCTTTTGACCCGAAGCGATCGACCGATACTTCCGATATAACGCGTCTTATGTCGAGCTGCAAGCGGCTCTTTATCGATAACGGCATTCCGGTCATAATAGGCGAATGCGGATGTACCAATTCGGGTAACAACAACGATGCCCGTCTTGAATGGTTTGCGTTCTTTGGAGCTCAGACGAAGGCAAAGGGCATTCCCGCCATCGTATGGGATAACGGAGCCAAGGGATCTACCGGAGGTGAATGTCACAGATATATAGACAGAAAGACCGGTGAGGCTGTAGCCGCAGATCTCATAGAAGCTTTCATTAAAGGTGAAAAAGAAGAGGCTCTTCCGGAAGCCGCAGATGTGATTTATGATTTTGAACCCCACGATGACGGAAGCGGGAAGCTTGTTCCGATGGGCCCTTCCGATGCGGGATTTGACCAGAAACATCTTTCCAATCAGGCAAAGATCAACCATACCGACGGCGCTAAAGTCGGCTTTTCGATGAAGGTCGATACCGAGGTCGAAGCCATGACCGTTTCCACAGATATATCGAGATTTGCAGGTAAGAACCTAAAGATCACCGCATGGGTACGTTCCGATGAACCAAATACGGTAACCATGAACGTTTCTTCCGATGAAGACGGATTCTTTACCGTCAATACTTCGGATGAGTGGCAGGAACTGACTCTTTATGTCGGACTCGATGAAGGAAGATCGTTCTTGGTTTTCTCGGCGGATGAAGAAAAGACTTACTATGTAGACGACATTTCGATAGAGATGGTAGATACGCTCGATGTCATTTCGGACGGCAGCAACCTGCCCGACAAAACGGTCAATGCAGATCAGACTGAGGAATATGTCGATGAAAACGGCAATCCCGTAACGGTACTCAGCGTTAATATAATCATCATATACATGCTATCGTCCGTAGTCGGTGTTACACTTCTTGCTGTGCTTGCGATCCTGATCGGCAAACGGAAAAAAGCAAAGAAAAAGAATAAACGATAAAACCTTAAAAAATCGGCCTTTTTGGGCCGATTTTTTTTGACCCAAGGGGACGGTGGTGTTGTTTCATTTTTTATTTTTCAAAAATGTATTGACACCAACTGTTTATAGGTGTATATATAACACATAAACAGTTACTTGACACACGATGAATAAGGAGAGAAGAAATGAAGATATCCCAATCATCAGGCGTGCCGATATATCAGCAGATAGCCAACTCGTTTCGAAACGATATTCTGGCCGGCCGGCTTAAAGAAGGCGAGTATCTGCCGTCAATCAGGGAACTGGCGAAAGATCTTCGAATAAGTGTCATCACTACGATGAAGGCTTACGAGATCCTTTCCGAAGAAGGGTATATAACACCTGCTCAGGGAAAAGGATATTTCGTAAATTCACAAGACAGTGAACTGTTAAAGGAACAGCACTTAAGAAAGGTCGAAAGTTCACTTAACGACGCAATAGCAAATGCGGATATAGCGGGCATAACCGACAAAGAACTTGTGAGCATGTTAAACATGCTGTTATCAATGAGAGAAGATTAAGGAGTAAATAAATGATCTGCGAAAACATTATTGAAGCAAAAAACATTGAGAAGAATTTTAAGAACTTTTCCTTGAAGATCGAAGATCTTAAGATCCCCACGGGATTTGCGACCGCGCTCATCGGCGAGAACGGTGCCGGTAAAACGACATTGCTCAATATTCTTTCGGGGATAAGACTTGATTACAAAGGAAGCATCGAGTTTTTCGGAGAATACAACGACAAAGACAGGGAAAGGAATCCTGAAGTAAAAGAACGTATCGGATATACCGGAACCGAGAATTATTACCTTCCTCACTGGACGGTAGACCAGATAGACGAGCTTTCGAAACTCCTTTTCAAAAATTACGATCACGAGAAGTTCATGGCCAGATACGATGAACTTGCGATCTCTTCTTCGGGAAAGTATGACGGTAAAAAGAAAGTGAGCGAACTGTCCGACGGTACCAAGACAAAGCTTCAGCTTGCGCAGGTACTTGCAAGAGATACCGATCTTTTGCTGATGGACGAGCCGGCATCTCCGCTCGATCCTTTGATGAGAGACAAACTTTGTGAACTTATCAGAGAATACATCACTTCCAAGGAAGGAAGAACGGTCCTTTTTTCCACACACAACATTTCGGATATGGAAAACGTTACCGACTACGCGATCATCGTAGAGCACGGAAATGTCGTTGAATCGGGTTCTGTGGACGAACTTAAAGAGAAATATATCCTTGTGAAGGGTGAGCCCGAAGATGCCCAAAAAGCGAAGAGTGTTCTTTATACCATGACCGAGAGCAAATACGGTTTTGAAGGTATATGCCTTGCGGAAAATCTTGAAAAGCTTACCGGACTGGATATCACAACCGAGGCGCCGTCGCTTTTCCAGATAAGCGTTGCGGTTATGAAGAACAATACGAGAGTGAAATGAGAGGCGTAAAATGAATATATACAGTGTTTACAAAGCATATATTTCGCGAACAAACAAGATTGTTCTTAACACTATTACGATCGTGCTTGCCATTCTCTCTTTATTATTGTCAAAAGACGAGAGTCTGTTTATCTTTCCGATTGCGGTTGAGCCCATCGTTTATGTGTCTGTGGCGGGTGTGATGGATTTTTTCCAGTTCGGAGGAGTATTGAGCAAAAAGGGTAACATCCCCGAAAGCATACTATGTGCATTTAAAGGGAAAGAACTGCTTGTAAAGGCTGTGATCTCCGACAGGCTGGCACATCTTATAAGACTGTTTGTCATAGTGCTTCCCACGCTGATCTTGGCGGACAGTTTAACTCCGGGCAAGTTATTCGTGATCGTGGCGAGCTGGTTGGGTGCATTTCTCGCCGTAACGATCCTAAACCTCATTACCAGGGTATTGAGTCTGACATTTCAGATATCGATGCTCGTTGCATATCTGATGATGATACCGCTGTCGGTGATCGCAATCATTCCCTCGGTGGTATATACGTTTGGAACGGGAGATATGACGATCTTCTTTGCGGCAGTATCTGTGGTATATGCATTGCTTGGTATAGGTTTTTCTGTTCTGCAAGGGTATCTGGCAGGTTCGACATACAGGTATAAGTTTGCGGACATACACTAATTATTTATTATCTTACTAAAGATACGGAGGATATGATGATCAACGATCTTAAACTTGGTTTCAAGTTATTTAAATACGGTATTCAGAGCAAATCGCTCATAACACTGTTTTTTATCTTCACGGCGATAGGCATATTGATGGAGCTGATTGCCACATCAACCATGGACAACATGGGCGGACTTTATATGGTGCTTTGCCCGATTTATTTTGCACAGCTTCTTATCACGTCAACGGTTTCTTTGTACATAGCTTCCTCACCGTACAAGTTCAAACTCCAGACAATAATACCTGTGACATACAACTTTATCATCATGACGATAACGTTCGGACTCTTCATTATACTGAGATTATTAAGAATATATTTACTTTCTGACTACTCCGAAGAGTTGATAAAGAATGCTTTATGTGGCATTATATTTGTGGCGTTTTTCGTAATGGTGCTTCAGATATACAGTGTCATCGCTTACAGATCTTTCATAGCGTCATTGTTTGTTTTCTTCCCCGTATTTATTATCACCTTTGCGGGACAGGGATTCATCTCAAAGCATCTTGGCCGATTTGCGATCTTTGGAAAATTGTATAATTTAAGTGCCGTATCGGCTGTGAGCATTGCGATCGTTATGCTGGTTTTGGGCTACGTCGGTTCGTATTATCTTTCAATCGCTTTATACAGAAAAGATCTTGACCCCAGAACGTACAAGACGGCTCTGGCAAGAGTCGGAAGATAACGTTCTTTAAAGCTTTTGTACGGCATTTGACTTTGGAGATAAAATGAGCAGAAAAGACAAAGATAACGAAAGGACCGGGATCAGTTTTATCTCGGTTCTTTTAAGTTTACTGATACTGGTTTTGATAGTCGGATTCGTGATATTTAAGCATTATTACAACATGATGGAGACTCAAAAGCCGGTAAGGGACAAAGAAAACGTACTCGAAAACATACCGAAAGAGCTTCCTGATGTCGATGAATTATATTCCGACAATGAAGAGGACGACGTTTCTGTTAAAGAAGAGACACATGACGGTGTGAGTGCACCGGATTTTTCTTTTGACATGGACATGGACGGTATATACAACGTCATGATCGTCGGTGTGGATTCAAGAGAAGACGACTATTCGGGCCGTTCCGATGCAATGATACTTATCAGCGTGGACCGTAAGACCAATAAGACCGTAATGACCTCGTTTTTACGCGATATTTACGTATCCATCCCCGAAAACGGGCACAACAGACTCAATGCCGCTTATGCGTTCGGCGGGAGCCAACTGTTAAAAGACACGATATATGAAAATTTCGGTATCCCGATAGACAATACGATAACCATCAATTTCTTTGTGATAAAAGATTTTGTGAATGCGATCGGCGGGCTCGATGTTGAACTTTCAGCTGAGGAGATCGTTCATATGAATTCGTATGTGACAACGCAGAGTGAAGATTTCGGCGAAGGAGCAACAAACGACAGACTGCCCGAAGAAGACGGTGTTTATCACTTAAACGGCAATCAGGCACTGGCATACGCTAGAGTCAGATATGTCGGCACGGATTTCGGACGTACAGCAAGGCAGAGAAGCATTCTTGCCATGTCAATGGATAAAGTGAAGGATATGAGCATTTCGGAACTTAATGACCTTGCGGAAACTGTCCTTCCAAAACTTCGGACCGATATGAGTGAAACAGACTGCCTGAATTTCATCTTTTCACTGTTTTTATCAAGGGGATACGATTTTGATTCGATGGCTGTTCCCGGCGAAGGATTGTTCTCATTTGAGACGATCGACGGCATGAGCGTCATAAACGTTGATTTTGAACAAAATACCGCGGGGTGGTACAATCTACTTACGAAATAACTTTTCTTTGTGCATGAGGGCAGACATATGAGTGAAGAGATAAAGCAAAAAGGCAAAAAGAAAAAGGGTTTCTTTGTATTCCTTGCGATAATAGCCGCACTTTTTGTGATCATGACGATCGCGAACATGGTAAGCGCCGTAATGTTAAGAAGCTATATCCGGTCTTTTGACGCCGTGGAATACGATGATTCAAGACTCGTACCGGAGTTTGAAGACGGACATTACACTTTTACCACCGACGGCGATCTTAAGATAATGCACTTAACCGACATTCACATCGGCGGAGGCATAAGATCTTACAAAAACGATAAGAAGACCGTTTACGAAGTGATCACTATGTTACGTGCCGAAAAGCCCGACCTTGTGGTGCTTGGAGGTGACAATACTTATTGTCTTCCTCAGATAGGCTTTAACGGCGGTGCGACCGTGAACAACCGATCTGCTGCAAGAAGCGTCATCGAGATCTTCGAGCACGAGAAAGTGTATTTTACGACCGTATTCGGCAATCACGACACCGAAGCGTTCGACCTGGCCGATCGTCAGGAGATCGCTGATCTTTATATGAACGATAAGTTTAAATATTGTATATTCAATGAGGAGTTTACGGACCTCGATGCCGATACCGTTCCGAGTGTTTCGAACCAGTGCATAGTGCTTAAGAATACTTCGGGAAAGATCACGAAGCTTATAATGCTCCTCGATACAAATGCTTATATCAATACGCGTTTTATAAGCACGGTATTCGGAAGATATGATACGATTCACGATTCCGAGATAAAGTGGGCGGCCGATACGGTAAAGGATATGTCAAAGAAAGCGGGTCTGTCGAAAGATGAGTATCTTAAATGCGTTTTCTTTATGCATATTCCGATAGGTGAATACAGAGCGGCGCTTGACGATCTTATCACGGAAGAACGCGATGCAAAGGGAAACATCAAAGGGTTTACCTCAAAAACGCCGACCGATACGGTATTTGTTGACGGAGTGTGGGGCGAAGAAAAGGTCTGCTACGGAGGCCTTAACAATTCCGGCGACCCGAAGGATCAGGATGATTTCTTTGAAGTAATGTGTGAGGATATGGGATGTGTGGATGCAATCTTCTGCGGACACGATCATACCAACAACGCTACGGTCATTTATAAAGGCGTAATGCTTTCATATTCATATTCTCTTGATAATGAAGCTTACGGGAACGAGATAATGTACAGCGGACTTCAAAGAGGTGCGCAGGTGATCGAGATCGCTTCTGACGGAAGTTTCAGAAGACAGAATAAAAATGCATATATCGATTACGGGTGCGACCCCAATAAATTTGTGGAAGTGTACCTTGATAAACCGCTTTACGAAGAGTGGTACAGAACTTACGAAAAATAGTCTGAAAGGGTTTTTGATTTGAAACATTTGATATTTGATATAGACGGAACGCTTTGGAATACGACGGGCGTTGTGGCACGCGCGTGGACAGAGGCGGTAAAGGAGTCGGGGATAGAAGAACTTAAAGATCTTCTGATAACCGACAAGATGCTTCAAAAAGAATTCGGAAAGCCTATGGACGAGATAGCCGACGATCTTTTCGGAGACATCGATCCCGTTAAAAAGGCCGATCTTTTAAAGCGCTGCTGCGAACTTGAACATAAGGCGATCGAAGACAATAAAGACGACCTTACCTATAAGGGCGTTCGCGAGACGTTAAGAGAACTCGCAAAAGACAACAAGCTCTATATCGTCAGCAATTGTCAGGACGGGTATATCGAACTTGTGATAAGGAAAAACAACATCGCGGATATCATTACCGATTATGAATGTTTCGGTCATACGGGGCTTTTAAAAGCGGATAACATAAAACTTGTTATTGAAAGAAACGGAATAGATAAAGCATATTACATCGGGGATACTCTCGGAGACCGGAATTCCGCGAAGGAAGCGGGCTGTGAGTTCGTGTTTGCGAATTACGGCTTCGGAGAAGTCAAAGATGCGGATTACATAATTTATTCCTTTACGGATATGCTGTCTCTGTGATATAATAACGTTGTGCCGTGGTAAAGTACTAAACTGCGCACACGATCCGCAGACAGACAGGGGAGTGGCTGTGGAAATCCAGCGAAGGGTTACGGGAAAATGACACAAAACTTGAACAGGTACTGGGATCTTATGAACAATGAGATCCGACGGGTGAACGAAGACGACGCAGGGCGCGATATCGTCGTCACGACTTCATTTCGCAGCATTCAGAACAAGCTGTACTTTCGATCGGTTGCCTGGAGACAGGACATTGAGAATCTTAAAGGTGCACTTGTGAACTATGTTGAAGAGGTAGATGAAAATACCGCAACGGATGAAGATATAGAGGTTTTGAGAGACGATTACGTTTCCGATTTCGACTTCTCAACGCTTCGGAAAGCAGGAATGAAGCTTTATCGCATAGCCTGCAATAAAAATTCGGTAAAAGTGCTTTTCATGGCAAAGAACATGGAAATACTCATTAACGATTGATATGACCGCATCGGGTGACCGGTGCGGTTTTATAATATTTTAATAATATGATTATTGACATTATAAGGCTTAGAGACTATTGTATCTGTTGAGGGTTAGCACTCGAACTATATGAGTGCTAACAGATTAGAAGGAGGCATTAAAATGAAGTTAGTTCCCTTAGGCGACAGAGTCGTTTTAAAGCAGTTAGTGGCAGAAGAGACCACAAAGTCCGGTATAGTATTGCCCGGTCAGAATAAAGAAAAACCCCAGCAGGCCGAAGTTATCGCAGTAGGCCCCGGCACGGATGAAGTCAAGATGGAGGTCAAGAAGGGAGATCAGGTTATCTACTCCAAGTATTCGGGCACCGAAGTTAAGATAGACGAAGAAGAATTTATCATCTGCAAGCAGAGCGACATTCTTGCAGTTATTAAGTAGGAGGAAGTTTTATCATGGCAAAAGAGATCAAATACGGTGCTGAGGCACGTACCGCTTTAGAGGCGGGTGTTAATAAACTTGCTGACACGGTCAGAGTTACGCTCGGACCCAAAGGAAGAAACGTAGTACTCGACAAGAGCTACGGCGCTCCCCTTATCACCAATGACGGTGTTACGATCGCAAAAGAGATCGAACTTGAAGATCCTTTCGAGAACATGGGTGCACAGCTTGTTAAGGAAGTAGCCACCAAGACAAACGATGTTGCCGGTGACGGTACCACAACAGCTACCGTTCTTGCACAGGCAATGATCAATGAAGGTATGAAGAACCTTGCGGCAGGCGCCAATCCCATCGTTTTAAGAAAAGGTATGAAGAAAGCTACCGATGAAGCTGTAGAAGCTATCAAGGGTATGTCACAGAAGATCAAAGGAAGCGAGCACATCGCCAGAGTAGCAGCTATTTCTGCAGGAGACGACAAGGTCGGCGAGATGGTTGCAAAGGCTATGGAGACGGTTTCCGGAGACGGCGTTATCACTATCGAAGAGTCGAAGACCATGGAAACGGAACTTGAACTTGTAAAAGGTATGCAGTTCGACCGTGGTTACATTTCAGCATATATGGCAACGGATATGGATAAGATGGAAGCGGTTCTTGACGATCCTTACATCCTTATCACAGACAAGAAGATCTCTAACATTCAGGAGATCCTTCCCATACTTGAGCAGATCGTTCAGTCCGGTTCCAAGCTTCTTATCGTAGCTGAAGATGTTGAAGGCGAAGCACTTACAACACTTATCGTTAACAAGCTTCGCGGTACGTTCAACGTAGTAGCCGTTAAGGCACCCGGATACGGCGACAGAAGAAAGGCCATGCTTGAGGATATCGCAATCCTTACCGGCGGTCAGGTTATCAGCTCTGAACTCGGTCTTGAACTTAAAGAGGCAACTCTTGATATGCTCGGCCGTGCAAAATCCGTTAAAGTGCAGAAAGAAAACACTGTCATCGTTGACGGTCTTGGCGACAAAGCTGCAGTTTCGGCACGTATCGCTCAGATCAAGGGACAGATTGAGACAACAACTTCTGAATTTGATAAAGAGAAGCTTCAGGAAAGACTTGCAAAGCTTTCGGGCGGCGTAGCAGTTATCAGAGTCGGTGCAGCTACCGAGACCGAAATGAAGGAAGCAAAACTTCGTATGGAAGATGCTTTGGCAGCTACCCGTGCAGCAGTTGAAGAAGGTATCATCTGCGGTGGTGGTGCAGCTTACATCCACGCATCCAAGAAGGTTAAGAAGCTTGCCGATTCTCTTTCGGGAGATGAAAAGACAGGTGCTTACATCGTACTCAAGGCTATGGAAGCTCCTTTGTATCACATCGTTGCAAATGCAGGTCTTGAAGGCTCGGTTGTTATCAACAAGGTTAAAGAGTCCAAGGTCGGTACCGGATTCGATGCATACAAGGAAGAGTATGTTGATATGGTTGCCGCAGGCATCCTCGATCCCGCAAAGGTAACCCGTTCCGCACTTCAGAATGCTACCAGCGTAGCTTCAACATTCCTTACAACAGAGTCTGCTGTAGCAAACATCAAAGAAGAAACACCCGCCATGCCTGCCGGAGCCGGCATGGGTGGGATGTACTAAACTAAACCATTATTCGCAGTAGGACGAACATAATTGAAAGGCCTCATCGTGTTTACACGAATGAGGCCTTTTATATTGTGTTCGGACGTCATTGCGAAGCAATGGTCAAAACCGTATAAGTATTTTCTGCTGCGAAGCAGCAGGAGAGCGCGCGAAGCGAGCGCAAAATACGCATACGATTTTGACGACTGCGAATATATCATTTTATCCCTACCTTTTTTTAATAACATGATGTATTATTTTAAAAGAATTTACCAAGTGAGAAAAACATATGTCTTATATCATTTTTGATTCTACAAAAGTAAAGGTATATGAAGCATTAAAAGGAGTAGCTGCAGATTGCGGCAAAGGTGAAGAGTTTGCGGAAAAACTCTGGGAAGGCGTAATTAAATATCCTGCGCTTTACGACGAGTTGATCTATTATTTTCAAAACGGAATGATAAAGGACGCAGTATATTTCAACGGATATTCTCTTACGGATCTGTACGTTCATCGGATCGACAGATACAATATTGCCAACGATACCGGCAAAAACACAGCCGCATGCAATAAAGATGCAATGATACTTGAAACCATTATGGATATGGTATTGTTTATGGACGATCCCGAGAAATTTGGAAAAAGACTTAACGACGGGCGCGGCATGGATAGGATGTAATTATTTAAAAAATCTTTAAGGCACTCGATTTATTGTTGCATTTTGGGTGTCTTTGTGCTACATTCATATGGTCTGCGAATATGCGCAGATGCAACCCAACCCTTCCAAGGACACGGGAAACTCCAACCCTGCACTTTGGATGAGGGGATCACACAATATCAGGAGGATTTAAAATGATATCCAAAGAAAAGAAAAACGCTATTATCAAAGAGTATGCAATCAAGGAAGGCGATACCGGTTCACCCGAAGTACAGGTAGCAGTTCTTACAGCAAGAATCGCTGAGCTTACCGAGCACTTGAAAGAGAACCCTAACGACAACCACTCAAAGCGCGGTCTTAACATGATGATCGGTCGCAGACGTGGTCTTCTTGATTACCTTAAGAAGAGCGACATCGAAAGATATCGTAACCTTATTTCAAGACTCGGTCTTAGAAAGTAATAGTAAATATGAGGGTGGGCGAAAGCCTACCCTTTTATTGCTTTTTATGTTATTGTTTATAAGGCGGAAGACGCATCGAGACCACTGACAGACGTATCGGTGACGGTGCACCTGTCAGTAGTTTCGGTATCTTCTGCCATATGTATAGAAAGGAGATACACAATGTACAAAAATTTCACAATGGAACTTGCCGGCCGTACATTAAGCGTTGATATAGGACGTGTAGGTAAGCAGGCAAACGGCTGTGCTTTAATGAAGTACGGCGACACAACGGTTCTTTCAACCGCAACAGCTTCCGAGAAACCCAGAGACGGTATCGACTTCTTCCCTCTTTCGGTAGAGTTCGAAGAAAAAGCATACGCAACGGGCAAATTCCCCGGAGGTTACAACAAGCGTGAGGGTAAGGCAAGCGAGAACGCAATTCTTACAAGCCGTGTTATCGACCGCCCCATGCGTCCCTTGTTCCCCAAGGATTATCGTAACGACGTAACTCTTAACAACATGGTAATGAGTGTTGATCCCGAGTGCCGTCCCGAGCTTCTTGCAATGCTCGGCGCAGCTATCGCAACATGCATTTCCGATATACCTTTTGACGGTCCCTGCGCTATGACTCAGGTTGGTTTGGTAAACGGTGAGTTCATCATCAACCCTTCACAGGCACAGTGGAAAGAAGGCGACCTTCAGATGACCGTAGCTTCAACAAGAGAAAAGGTCATCATGATCGAAGCAGGTGCAAAGGAAGTTCCCGAGGATAAGATCCTTGAAGCTATCTACAAAGCACACGACGTTAACCAGACTGTTATCGATTTCATCGACAAGATCGTAGCTGAGGTTGGAAAGCCCAAGCACGAGTACACATCCTGCGCTATCCCTCAGGAAATGTTCGATGCCATCAAGGCAATCGTTACTCCCGAAGAGATGGAGACAGCCGTATTTACGGACGAGAAGCAGGTTAGAGAAGAGAACATCAGAAACATCACCGCAAGACTTGAAGAAGCATTCGCAGACAATGAAGAATGGCTCGCAATACTCGGTGAGGCTATTTATCAGTACGAGAAGAAGACGGTTCGTAAGATGATCTTAAAAGATCACAAGCGTCCCGACGGAAGAGAGATCACCCAGATCAGACCTCTTGCAGCAGAAGTTGACCTTATTCCCAGAGTTCACGGTTCCGCAATGTTCACCAGAGGACAGACTCAGATCTGCGACGTATGTACTCTCGCTCCTTTATCTGAGATGCAGAAGGTTGACGGTCTTGATGAGAACGTAACCGAGAAGAGATACATCCATCACTACAACTTCCCGGCATACTCGGTCGGTGAGACCAAGGTAAGCCGCGGACCCGGACGTAGAGAGATCGGACACGGTGCACTTGCAGAGAGAGCACTCCTTCCCGTTCTTCCTTCAACAGACGAGTTCCCTTACGCAATCCGTTGCGTATCCGAAACATTCGAATCTAACGGATCGACATCAATGGCTTCCACATGTGCTTCATGTATGGCACTTATGGCTGCCGGTGTTCCGATAAAGAAGATGGTAGCAGGTATTTCCTGTGGTCTTGTTACAGGTGAGACCGATGACGATTTTGTTCTTCTTACCGATATCCAGGGTCTTGAAGACTTCTTCGGAGACATGGACTTCAAGGTAACAGGTACAACAGACGGTATCACGGCTATCCAGATGGATATCAAGATCCACGGTCTTACAAGACCTATCGTTGAAGGCGCTATCGCGAGATGTCGTGACGCAAGACTCTTCATTATGGATAACTGCATGAAGAAAGCTATCGACGCTCCCAGACCGACCGTTAATGAGTATGCTCCCAAGATCATCTCTCTCCAGATCGATCCCGAGAAGATCGGTGATGTTGTCGGACAGAGAGGAAAGACGATCAATGCGATCATCGATGAGACAGGCGTTAAGATCGATATCACCGATGACGGTATGGTTTCCGTATGCGGTACCGATCAGGCTATGATGGATAAGGCTGTAGAGTATGTAAAGACTATCGCTTCCGATTTCGTGGAAGGCCAGATCTACAAGGGCAAAGTTGTTTCCATCAAGGAGTTTGGCGCATTTATAGAGTTTGCACCCGGCAAAGAGGGTATGGTTCACATCTCAAAGATTGCAGATCGCAGGATCGAGCATGTTGAAGATGTACTTACACTCGGCGACAAAGTTACGGTTGTATGTCTTGGAAAGGACAAGATGGGCCGCATAAGCTTCTCCATGAAGGATGTAAAATAAGTCGTAAGACATAAGACTTCTAACGGCATATGCGAAAGCGTATGCCGTTTTTTTCCTTTTTAAACACATAAGGGGGTATGTATGAAAAAACTCATTTATCTTTTGGCCGCGGTATTGCTCATAGTCATCGATCAGGCATCCAAATTTTGGATCGTAGCCAATCTTAAAGGCAGAGAGAATATAGTTCTCATAAAGAAGATATTTGAACTTGAATATGTTGAAAATGACGGAGCCGCTTTTTCGAGTTTTTCGGGAAAGCAGGCATTTTTACTTGTATTAACGCTCTTTATCCTGGCTTTTGTGATATTTGAATTTATAAGGACTCCGAACGATAAAAAGTTTATCCCGTTAAATATCACATTCACACTTCTTGTTTCCGGCGCAATCGGCAATATGATCGACAGAGTAAAGCAGGGCTACGTAGTTGACTTTTTCTATTTTGTTCCGATCAATTTTCCCAGATTCAACGTAGCGGACATCTATATAACGGTTTCAGCCATAATGCTTGGGATAGTGCTTATATTTGTGTACAAAGAAGAAGATACGGCATATTTGTTCACCTTTAAAAAGAAATGATTTTGTGATAAGATAAATTGTTAGAGTTTAGCCAAAAACGGCTTGGCTTTAGCGTTGTTTTGATATTAAGGGTTACAAATGATGAGGAGTCACTTATGAGCAAAAGAGTATTTTTGATCGTTTTGGACAGTTTCGGAATAGGTGAGATGCCGGATGCAGCCGAATACGGCGATAAAGGAACGAACACACTTCGCTCCATATCGAAGAGTCCTTTCTTTAATATGGACAACCTTAAGAAGATGGGATTTTTTAACATTGACGGGATCGACTTCCTCGAAGGAGTCCCTAATCCCACAGCAGCCGTTGCAAGGCTTAAAGAAGTGTCCAAAGGAAAAGATACGACGATCGGACATTGGGAAATTGCAGGTATTAATTCCGAAAGACCGCTTCCCACATATCCTGACGGCTTCCCCAAAGAAGTGATAGACGAGTTTTCCAAGGCGGTCGGACGAGGCGTTTTATGTAACAAGCCTTATTCCGGTACCGTTGTGATAAATGAGTTTGGTGACGAGCACGTTAAAACGGGCGATCTTATCGTTTACACATCGGCCGATTCCGTTTTTCAGATCGCAGCTCATGAGGACGTTGTTCCGGTCGAAGAACTTTACGAAATATGTAGAACGGCCAGAAAGATACTTGTTGGTGAGCACGGTGTCGGGAGAGTTATAGCAAGACCTTTCATAGGTACGAGCGGCAATTACACCCGCACTTCGCACAGACACGATTTCAGTCTTGAACCTCCGAAGGTAACAATGCTCGATCAGCTTAAGGCCGCAGGAAAAGATGTGCTTGCAATCGGAAAGATCAACGACATCTTTGCAGGCAAGGGAATAACGGAGTATGTTTATACTTCGGGCAATCCCGACGGAATAGAAAGAACGCTTGAGTGGATGGATAAAGACTTTGACGGTCTTTGCTTCATAAATCTGGTAGATACGGATATGCTTTACGGCCACAGAAACGATGTGGACGGATATGCTAAGGCTATCGCTTATTTTGATGCGAAGCTTCCGGAGATCACAGCAAAACTTCGTGACGATGACATTCTTATGATCACCGCAGATCACGGTTGCGATCCCGGTTACACAGTTTCGACAGATCACTCAAGAGAGTACGTTTTCTTTGTAATGTATGGCAAAAATGTAGCGCCTAAAAATATGGGCACGAGAGACACGTTTGCCGACATAGCGGCTACGGTGCTCGATTATCACGGCATAAAGCCTGAATTTGCCGGAAAAAGCATGCTGTAAGGTACAGCGGGGGTTAACAATCATTTAGGAGTTTAAGTTAAGTGGGCAGTTTTGACAAAGAAATACAAAGACGACGCACGTTTGCGATCATTTCCCACCCCGATGCGGGTAAAACGACTTTGACGGAGAAGTTTCTTCTCTACGGAGGAGCCATAAACTTAGCCGGATCGGTAAAAGGAAAAGCCACCGCAAGACATGCGGTTTCCGACTGGATGGAGATAGAAAAAGAAAGAGGTATCTCGGTTACCAGTTCGGTTTTACAGTTTGAATACGAAGGATATTGCATAAACATCCTTGATACACCCGGACACCAGGATTTCTCGGAGGATACATACCGTACCCTTATGGCTGCGGACTCCGCGGTCATGGTCATCGATGCATCGAAAGGTGTAGAGGCACAGACAAGGAAACTCTTTAAAGTCTGCGCCATGAGAGGCATCCCGATCTTTACTTTCATAAATAAGTTAGACCGTGACGCTAACGACACCTTCGATCTTCTTGACGAAGTGGAAAAGGAACTTGGTATCGCCACTTGTCCCATCAACTGGCCTATCGGTTCGGGTAAAGGATTCAAGGGCGTATATGACAGAAAGAGCGAGAGTATAGTAACTTATTCCGACACTCTTAAAGGTACCAAAGAAGGAAAGACCAACGTTATCCCCATAAGCGACGAGGAATTGGTCGCAAAGGAGATCGGTGAAGAGGCAAAGGAAAAACTTTTTGAAGAGCTTGAACTTCTTGACGGTGCGGGAAGTGAGTTCGATCTTGACGCCGTAAGAGCAGGTAAGCTTACTCCCGTATTCTTCGGATCGGCACTTACCAACTTCGGAGTTGAAATTTTCCTTGAGAATTTCTTAAAGATGGCCACAACACCTATCGCAAGAAAGTCACAGGGTGATATGATCGAACCGACGAGCGATGAGTTCTCGGCATTCGTATTCAAAATACAGGCGAACATGAACAAGGCTCACAGAGACAGAATCGCATTCATGCGTATCTGTTCGGGTAAGTTCGATGCAGATGCAGAGGTAAAGCACGTACAGGGCGGAAAGACGATGCGTCTTTCACAGCCTCAGCAGATAATGGCCGACGAAAGAAAGATACTTTCCGAAGCTTATGCGGGCGATATAATCGGCGTGTTCGATCCGGGTATCTTCTCGATAGGAGATACTGTCTGCGCTCCCAAGATGAACGTATGCTATGAGGGTATACCGACATTCGCACCCGAACATTTCGCGCGTGTAAGACAGGTCGATACCATGAAACGTAAGCAGTTCGTTAAAGGTATATCTCAGATAGCGCAGGAAGGTGCCATACAGATATTTAAAGAATTGAATTCAGGTCTTGAAGAGATAATCGTCGGCGTAGTCGGTGTACTTCAGTTTGACGTATTACGATACAGACTTGAGAACGAATATAACGTTGAGATCCGTCTCGATCCGCTCCCTTATGAGCATATAAGATGGATAGAGCACAGCAATACGGAAATTTCAAAGCTTACGGGCACTTCGGACATGAAGAAGGTAACAGATCTTAAAGACAGACCGCTTCTTTTGTTTGTAAATGCCTGGAGCATTCAGATGACCATAGACAGAAACGAAGGGCTTGTTCTTTCGGAATTTGCCCGTAATTAGGAGGAACCGGTATGAACGAAAAAGATTACGGATGTGAAGCCGAAGTAAAGATTGCCAACGAGGTAGTCAGCAAGATCGCAGCGATCGCCGCATTGGAAGTTGAAGGCGTTTGTGCGATGGGCAACAACATCACCACAGAGATCATGGGAAAAGTCGGCATGCGTAACATTTTAAAGAACGTAAAGACCGAGTTTGCCAACGATGAAGTAACGATAACCATTCTTGTTACCGTTGGGTACGGATACAACATCCCCGCAACAAGCCAGAAGGTTCAAAGTAAAGTAAAACAGGCGATTGAGAACATGACGGGCCTTAACGTAAGAACCGTTAACGTACGTATTGCCGGAATCTGCGTTGCCGGAGAATAAGAACAGTATGAAAAGAAGTGAACTTAGAGAAGCCGAATTTCTGGTATTGTTCAGAGCGCTGTTTTCAGACTCTGACGAGATGAAAGCGCAGACGGACATGTTCTTTGACGTTGAAGGCGACGACCTTAAGGTAAAGGTTTCCGACAAGGACAGAGAGTATGTAAAAACAAGAGTGAACGATATCGTAGACAAGATCGCCACCATCGATGAACTTATAAGCGAAAAGACTACCGGATGGACCATCGACCGTTTCGGTAAGGTTGAGCTTACCATCGCACGTCTTGCCGTATACGAGATCGCTTACGATGAAACGATACCTTTCGGTGTGGCCGTAAACGAAGCGATCGAACTCGCAAAGAAATATGCGGGTGACGAATCGGGCGCATTCATAAACGGAGTATTGGCTAAATTTGCAAAATAACACATATACCGTCGGGCAGGTTAACCGGTATATCGCCGGGATGTTTGCCGACGATCTTTTGCTTAAAAGAATATCGGTAAAGGGAGAAGTAGGAACGTGCACTTACACAAGTCAGGGTCACGTTTATTTTTCCCTTAAAGACAATGATTCCCAGATAAGTGCCGTCATATGGCGTTCACGTACCATCGCGGGGCTTAAGTTTAAACTTGAGACCGGAATGAAAGTCGTAGTGACGGGGAATGTGGAAGTTTACGAGCGTGACGGAAGATATCAGATCATAGCCACCGAGATTGTCAAAGAAGGTCTCGGAGACATTTATGAGCGGTTTGAGATTCTAAAGAAAAAACTCGAAGAACTGGGAATGTTCGACAAAGACGCCAAACGTCCCATTCCAAGGTACGTTAAGACGCTGGGAGTCGTTACGGCACCCACCGGTGCTGCGGTCAGAGATATAATCAATATCTCGAAACGAAGAAACCCCGGCATTCAAATAGTGTTGTATCCTTCGTTAGTACAGGGCAAAGAAGCCGCTGCGAACATAATCGAGGGTATAAACGCTCTCGAGAATTACGGCGTCGATGTCATAATAGTGGGACGGGGCGGAGGCTCCATGGAAGACCTCTGGTGCTTTAACGATGAAGCGCTTGCCCATACGATATTCAACTGCGCGGTTCCCGTTATTTCCGCCGTCGGACATGAGACAGACTTTACCATTGCCGATTTTGTATCGGATCTTCGGGCACCGACTCCTTCGGCAGCCGCAGAACTTGCCGTTACGGATATCTATTCCGAGTTAAGAAGGCTGGAAGATTACGGCAAAAGACTGGAGAATACGATATATTACAGGATAAACCGGTACAGGGAGAAGATTAAAACTTATGTAAACCAAATCAAGGTTCACAGTCCCGAGTACCGCATAAACGCACAAAGAAACAGACTCGCACTCATAAACGAACGCATGAATTCCCTCATGAGCATGAAGATCTCCGACAGAAAGGCAAAGGTTTCTTTGTACGCAAAGACCTTACATGCACTGTCGCCGTTAAATAAGCTGGGAGGCGGATATGTATACGCAACTGCAGGCGGAAAAGGCCTCAAGAGCGTAAAAGACGTTAAAACGGGCGACGATCTTACACTTAACCTTAAAGACGGCGCATTGGATGCGAAGATCACAGGCATCCGTGAGGAATGATATGGCTAAAGAAGAAAAAGAAAAGATTACCATAGAAGAAGCATTTGCAAAGCTCGATGAGACCGTAAGAGAAATGGAAGACGAAGACGTTTCTCTTGAAAGATCCTTTTCTTTGTACAAACAGGGCATGGAGCTTATCGAATCATGTACAAAAGAGATCGACCTTGTGGAGAAAAACGTCCTCAAGCTTTCAAAGAACGGAGAGACAGATGACTTTTCGTGAAGATCTGAAAAAGTATGTTGAGAATATAAACGAGATGCTTGAAAAGGCTCTCGATATAAAGACGGGATATGCGGATTATCTCGTAGATGCCATGAAGTATTCGGTTGTGGGAGGCGGTAAGCGTTTAAGGCCGCTTCTTATGCAGGAGAGCAATAAGCTTTTCGGAGAGCCCTCAAAGGAACTTCCATATTTTATGGCGGCGCTTGAGTTCATTCATTCATATTCCCTCGTGCACGACGATATGCCCTGTATCGACAACGACGAGTACAGAAGAGGACGCAAGACGACCCACGCGGTGTACGGAGAGACTACGGCGTTACTTGCCGGAGACGGTCTTTTGAATTATGCCTTCGAGACTGCATCAAAGGCATTTGATATAACCGACGATCCCGCCAAATGCGGACGCGCCGTGAAAATACTTGCCAAGCAGGCGGGCATCATGGGAATGATTGGCGGACAGGCTGCAGACGTTAAAGCCGAGAAGAACGGCGAGACCATGACAGAAGATCTGCTTTTGTATATCCACGAGAACAAGACAGCGGCGATGATTGAGAGCGCACTTATGATAGGCGCATGCTTAAACGGCGCGAATGACAAAGAATTGGAAGAACTTTGCGAGATCGGTTCAAAGCTTGGCCTTGCATTTCAGATAAGAGATGACATCCTTGATATCGAAGGGGATTTTGAGCAGTTCGGAAAGCCCATAGGCTCCGACGAAGAAAACGGAAAGCTTACGTATGTGTCGTTATACGGCATGGATAAAGCAAAAGAAGACGTCGACAGACTTTCAAAAGAAGCTCTCGACGGACTTAAACGGTTTAAGAACCGTAACGAATTTTTGGAAGAACTTGTGGTTTATTTGATTGACCGTAACAAGTAGGTGCATTCATGTATCTTGAAAGAATACAATCCGAAAACGATATAAAGAAGATACCCGAAGACAAGTTACCCATACTTGCCGATGAGATAAGACAGTTCCTTATTGAGAAGATAAGCGTGACAGGCGGACACCTGGGTTCAAACCTGGGAGCCGTTGAACTTACCATGGCGCTTCATCTTTCCCTTGATCTTCCAAAAGACAAGATCATATGGGATGTGGGACATCAGTCCTACACTCACAAGCTTTTAACCGGAAGAAGAGAGGGCTTTGATTCGTTAAGAAAATTTGGCGGTATGGCAGGTTTCCCCAAGCGTATTGAAAGTGATTGCGACTGTTTTAACACAGGCCACAGCTCGACTTCGATCTCCGCGGGACTTGGACTTGTTAAGGCAAGAGATCTTAAGGGCGAGAACCATACTATCATTTCCGTCATCGGAGACGGTTCGTTAACGGGCGGTATGGCATACGAGGCGCTTAACAACGCATCTAAGCTGGAAACCAATTTCATTATCGTTCTTAACGACAACAATATGTCCATTTCCGAGAACGTGGGAGGCGTCAGCAAATATCTAAACGGTATAAGAACCGCCGACGGCTATCTTGACCTTAAGGAAAGCATATTTACGAAACTTATGAACATTCCCGGCGGTGCCAACGTCGTAAAAACCATCAGGAAGACCAAATCTACTTTAAAGAGCATGGTCATTCCCGGAATGTTCTTTGAAGATATGGGCATCACGTATCTGGGACCCGTTAACGGTCACGATATAGATGCCGTAAGAGAACTTTTAAAAGATGCAAAAAGAAAAAAGGGTCCCGTGCTCGTGCATGTCATCACCCAGAAGGGTAAGGGATATACTCCCGCCGAAAGACATCCCGCACGTTTCCACGGTACCGAGCCTTTCGTGATCGAGACCGGACTTCCCAGCCATCCGAGAACAAAGGCTAATTACACGGACGTTTTTTCTACCATAATGATGAAACTTGCCGACCGTAACCCCGAAGTGGTTGCCATAACGGCGGCAATGGCGGACGGAACCGGACTTAAGCGCTTCAGAAACGTTTATCCCGAAAGATTTTTCGATGTGGGAATAGCCGAAGAACATGCCGTAACATTCGCCGCAGGTCTCGCTGCAGGCGGACTTAAGCCGATAGTCTGCATTTATTCGTCATTTTTGCAAAGAGCATACGATCAGATACTTCATGATGTCTGCATACAAAACCTCCCCGTAGTGTTCGCCATAGACCGTGCGGGTGTAGTTGGAAGCGACGGTGAGACGCATCAGGGTATATTTGACATATCATTTTTATCATCCATCCCGAACATGACCATCATGGCTCCCAAGAACAAGTGGGAACTTTCGGATATGATGAAATTTGCGGTGGGATTTGAGCATCCGATCTCGGTACGCTATCCCAGAGGCATCGCATATGACGGCCTTGAGGAGTTCAGAGCTCCCGTTGAATACGGTAAGGCCGAAATCATCTATAAAGAGTCAAAGGTCGCGCTTTTGGCACTGGGAAGTATGGTTTGTACCGCCGAAGGCGTAAGAAACGGTTTAAAAGAAAAGGGATATCCCTGCACGTTGGTAAATGCGAGATTTGCCAAGCCCATCGACAATGAAACGATCCTTTCCCTCACAAAAGATCACGACATAATCGTGACAATGGAGGAAAACGTCGGATCGGGGGGATTCGGGGAAAAAGTAAGAGATCTTCTTGATGAAGGAAACTTCTCAGGCAAACTTATAACCGTCCACATACCCGATGAATATGTGGAGCATGGCAATGTGGATATACTGAAAAAAGAAATCGGTATCGATGAAGAGAGCGTACTCGAAAGGATACTTAAAGAACTGTAAGTTATGAAAGAACGCTTAGACGTACTTTTGGTTGAGCGGGGACTTGCCCCTTCACGTGAGAAAGCAAAAGCCGTAATAATGAGCGGCGACGTTTTCGTGAACGGACAGCGCGAGGATAAAGCGGGCGCCGTGTTCGATCCCGAAAAAGTCCATATAGAAGTCAAAGCAGACAAGCTTAAATACGTAAGTCGCGGTGGTCTCAAACTTGAAAAGGCGATGAGTGTATTCGATATAAACCTTGAAGGAATGACCTGCATGGACATAGGAGCTTCAACGGGGGGATTTACCGACTGTATGCTCCAGAACGGTGCAAAGAAAGTGTTCGCCATAGATGTGGGACACGGACAGCTTGCATGGTCGCTTCGTAACGACGAGCGGGTTGTATGCATGGAAAAGACCAACTTCAGATACACGAAGCCCGAAGACATCGGTGAGACCGTTGATTTCGCAAGTGTGGATGTTTCTTTCATCTCCCTTACAAAGATACTTGAGCCTGCGGTCAACATCATAAGAGACGGCGCACGTATGGTATGTCTCATAAAGCCTCAGTTCGAAGCCGGAAGAGAAGAAGTGGGCAAGAAGGGCGTTGTAAGAGACAAAAAGGTTCACGAGTCGGTCATTGAAAAGATAGTCGACTACGTGCCCACGATAGGCTTTAACATACTGGGCCTTGATTATTCACCCGTAAAGGGTCCCGAAGGTAACATCGAATACCTTCTTTATATCGAAAAGAACTCAGTTTCCTCCCAATCGGAGATAAACATTACACAAACCGTGGAGAATGCACACGGAGAATTGGACAAGTGATGGAACGCTTTTTGATACGTACAAATCAATCCAAAGACGGAGATCTTGCCATAACAAACGGCATCAAGGAATATCTTGAAAGCCGCGGAAAGCAGGTTGGCATCGAACTTCTCGATGATGCCAAGATAATGGCCAACGAGACGACCGAAAAGTTTAAAGAAGGCGACGAACCCGATCTTGTGATAGTGCTCGGCGGCGACGGAACGATGTTAAGGGCCGCGAGAGATTTCATGTTCGTAAGCGTACCGCTTCTTGGCGTAAACTTGGGTTCCATGGGATATCTTACCGAGGTAGAGGTCGACAACGTATACAATGTGCTTGACGACATCTTAAGGGGTGATTATGAGATCGAAGAACGCATGATGCTTGAAGGGACCTTCATCAAAGCAGGTCATGAAGCCGGACACGTAAGAGCGCTTAACGACATAGCGGTATTGAAAGAAGACCAGTTCAGAGCAATAGGCTTTAACATATACGTTAACGGTAAATTCTTAAAGGATTACAGCGCAGACGGTGTGATCGTGGCATCCCCCACGGGCTCCACAGGCTACAACCTTTCTGCCGGGGGGCCCATAGTTGAGCCCGGAGCAGATCTTTTGGTACTTACCCCCGTAAGTCCCCATACCCTCATGGCGAGAAGTATTCTTCTTTCCGCCAAGGACGAGATAAAGATTGAGTTAAAGGGTCCCGTTAGCGGTGCAAAATACAAAGCCGTTGCCGCAGCCGATGCCGCAACAAGGATGAAGCTTGAGTCGGGTGACTGCTTTGTGGTGAAAAGAAGCGAAAAACGTACGAAGTTTGTCAAAGTTAAGAGCGAGAGCTTTTTAGAGGTACTTTCGAGGAAATTAAGCTGATGAAAAACGTAAGACACTTAAAAATACTTGAACTTATTGCCAAATACGACATAGAGACCCAGGAAGAACTTGTGGAGAAGCTTTGCGACGCAGGTTTTAACGTAACGCAGGCAACCGTGTCACGTGACATAAGAACGCTTCATCTCTACAAGCAAAGCACCGGAGACGGACGCCAGAAATACTGTGTCAACAAAAGTACGGATCATGAACTTGATTCCAAGTACAAAAGAGTGTTAAAAGACGGTTTCATATCTTTGGATATGGCTCAGAACATTCTTGTCATAAAGACCGTATCGGGTATGGCGATGGCTGTTGCGGCAGCGATCGATTCCATGGAGTTTTCCGAGATAGTCGGAACGATAGCCGGTGACGATACGATCATGATGGCCATAAGAACGGTGGACGATACCGTAAAGCTTATGGACAAGATCAAAAAACTGGTTGAAACATGATTAATTTTCCGGGAGAGCGGAAAGGATCATTATGTTAGAAAGCTTAAAAGTCAAAAACCTTGCTCTTATTGAGAATTGCGAGATCGAATTCACAAAAGGGCTTAATATTCTTACGGGCGAGACCGGAGCGGGTAAATCCATACTGCTCGGGTCCGTTAATCTTGCGCTCGGAGCAAGAGCCGAAGGCGACGTGATCAGAAGCGGAGCCGATGAGGCGCTTGTAGAGCTTGTGTTTTCTTCGTCCCAAAGGACCGATGCAATTCTTAAAGAGCTTGATCTTCCGACCGATGACGTTGTCCTTATCACCAGAAAGATCACTCCTTCAAAGAGTATTTATAAGATAAACGGCGAGACCGTTATTTCCAAGCAGGTCAAGGAACTTGCTTCGGCGCTCATCGACATTCACGGTCAGCACGAGCACCAGTCTCTTTTAAACACCTCAAGACAGCTTAAGATGCTCGATGCGTTTGCAAAAGACGACACCGAGAGTTTGCTCACTGATGTGGCAAAAGCCGCAAAAGAGTACAAAGAAACCGTAGAGAAGCTTGATGAGGCAAAGGCTTTGTCCGAGGGAAGAGACAGAGAGATAATTCTTCTTGAGTACGAATTAAAAGAGATTGAAGAGGCGGATCTTAAACTCGGCGAAGACGCTGAGGCTGAGGCGGAATATAAACGGCTTTCATCTGCGGAGAAGTTAAAAGAAAGCGTTTCGGAAGCCTTAAATCTCATAAGTGACGGAAATGCAGGCGATGCGGGATCGCTTCTTTCGCGCGCAATCGGGGCGCTTGAAAAAGCGGCCTCACTTGATGAATCCGCAGGGGCTTTAAAAGATATACTCGCTCAGGCTGAGAGTCTTTTCGGAGATTTTTCTCTTGAAGCGTACAAATACTGCGAAAATCTTGAGTACGACCCCGAAGAATTCGATCGCCTGGAAAAGAGACTTGATACGATCAATTCTTTAAAAGCCAGGTTCGGCCGCACGATAGAAGATGTTTTAAAGTATAGAGATGAAAAGAGCGAAGAACTTGAAAGATTAAAGAATCTCGACGAATATCTTTCAAAGCTTACCGCTGAGGCGGCTTCAAAGAAAGCAGAGTATGTATCTTTGGCCGGGAAACTTAGCGAAGTAAGGAAAAACAGTGCGAAAGTCTTTGAGAAAGAACTTATTAAGACGCTTGAAGGACTCAATTTTTCGCAAGTCAGATTTGAGGTGGCAATATCTTCGGATAAAGAGAGGATAGCCTCGAACGGTTTTGATGATATTGAATTTATGATATCGACCAATCCCGGAGAACCCGTTAAACCCGTTAAAAATGTAGCCAGTGGCGGTGAACTTTCGAGGATAATGCTCGGTATAAAGACTATTCTGGCAGGCGTTGACGACATAGATTCACTCATTTTTGATGAGATCGATACCGGAATAAGCGGTATTACCGCGAGAGAAGTCGGAAAGCGTTTAAAAGAGCTCTCCGCAAAGCATCAGGTCATCGCGATCACTCATCTTGCACAGATCGCGGCGCTCTCTGACACTCACTTCGTTATCGAAAAGAACGTTGAAGGCGGAAAGACCAAAACAGAGATAAGCAGGATGGATGACGATCAGCGATTAAAAGAGCTTGCAAGGCTTCTCGGCGGCGACGAAAACAGCAAGGCTGCTCTCGACAACGCAAGAGAACTCATTAATTCACTATAAAAAGTATTCACGGTAATTTTTGTATGAACAACATATCCGGACAGACCGATAATAAAACATTTAAGATCATATTTGGCGCTTCCTTGATCGTTTACGCGGCGGCGTGCTTTTATCTCTTTTACAATCAGCTTATTTCTGCGACTCCGAGTTCTTTTTCCTCGGATACCTCAGTACATGTAAGGATGGCGGTGGAAGACGGCTTTTTGTACAGTCTTAATTCCTATATTTATCTTTTGTTTTCAAAGACTCCCTTCATGAATGCGGGTATAGCATGCTTTCTTACGATCGCCACCGTTCTTTCGGTATATCTTACCTACGTTCTCTTAAAGAGGATAGTTTCGGTTTATTCGTTTAAGATCAAAGACTCATACCTCGGACTTTTGGCCTTTATGTGCAATTTCGTGATGGGCTTTTACGTAAAAGCCTGCAACGTTCAGCACTATATCGGTTATCAGAACGCCAACATGTGGCACAATTCAACGTATATCGTGATGAGGGTATGTGCCGTTGCAACGCTCATTCTTTTCACGGATATGTACGTTCAAAAGCCCGATACGGCCGAAAAACTCGTTTTCTTTTCGCTCATGCAGGCCGTTACAACGGCTTTCAAGCCAAGCTTTGCCACTGTTTTTTGCCCTTTTCTGGCACTTATCCTTTTATATGACTGGATTGTTAAAAAAGAAAAGTTCACGCGTATATTTGTAAGGGCGCTTACGGTTGTTCCTTCACTTTGTGTGATCTTTATCGAAAGCAAAGTCTTTTTCGGTGCGGAGACCGGAAACGGATACGAGATCGCTCCTTTTGTCGCATTAAGCGAAAGAGGAGACCATCCGAAGGCTACGCTCATTCTCTCGATCCTTTTCCCGTTGGCGGTCTTCATATATCACATCAAAGATTTTTATAAAGATAAGATATATACTTCCTCGCTGGTGATCTGGCTTATGGGCTTTCTGCTCGTTTTCTTTCTTCGTGAAACGGGCGCCAGAAGCGGTGACGGAAACTTCTTATGGGGATATTCGATCGCGTTGTTTGTTCTTTTTGCCGAATCGGCCCTAAAAGTGTTGAAAGACATAATGACAGTTGAGTTTTTAAAGAATAAAAATATCATTTTTGATTCATATATTGTCGTTTCAACAGTACTTTTTTTGTGGCACGTCATAAGCGGTATATGGTATTTTATTCTGCTTTTAGGGGGCAATACATACTTTATATAGTGTTTTGGGCATAGATTTTTGTCTTCATAAATGATATACTTTGTTGGAGTGAATAGAAAGGTTACGGCATGTTGTTTTGCCGGGCGGGTTGTGAAATGAAAAAGATTCTTTTTGCGGCATCGGAAGGGGTACCTTTTATAAAGACAGGCGGATTGGCCGATGTGGTCGGTTCCTTGCCCGAATGTATCGACAGAGAATATTTTGACGTCAGAGTCATTCTTCCAAAGTACGCTTGCATGCGTCAGGAAATGAAAGACAAAATGGAGTATGTGACCCATTTTTACATGGATTACAACTGGAAGAACGAATATGTGGGTATTCTTAAAGCGGAAGCGGAGGGTATCACATATTACTTCATCGACAGTGAATATTACTTCTCGGGATTTAAGCCTTACGGCGATAACGTTCTTTTCGAGATCGAGAAGTTTGCATATTTTTCAAAGGCCGTGCTTTCGGCTCTTAAACTTATTGATTTCCAGCCCAATGTCATTCATTGTCATGACTGGCAGACCGGACTCATTCCCGTATATCTTAAGGAACGTTTCGGCGGAGATCTTTTCTATCATGACATCAAGACCGTTATGACTATTCACAATCTTAAGTTCCAGGGACGCTGGGACGTTAAGGCAGTGCAGTCAATGACGGGACTTTCGGACTATTTCTTTACATCCGACAAACTTGAAAGCTATAAAGACGCCAACCTTTTAAAGGGCGGGCTTGTGTACGCCGACGCTATAACGACGGTTTCGGAGACATAC
>JAEEGK010005740.1_pt1 | contig 29992 bp, 33 predicted proteins | sample 8958771 | NCBI WGS metagenome assembly JAEEGK01 (sample SAMN16246547, study PRJNA631951) | gut metagenome | biome: gut microbiome; feature: rumen; material: SC-attached | host: Bos | place: Iran: Karaj | collected 2018-10 | reverse complement strand
CAAAAGGCGACAATACGATAGAGCCAGACGGTATGTTTCTTAACGTCTTGGCTTCCTTCGCTAGACCGAACTTCAGCATCCGCTTTGCAGTACACTTCTTGGGATCGCACTGATTCTTGTCGTAGACGATCACTGGTATCATATTACCATGGAAGCGAGCTTGGCAGGGTCGTCGAATGTCTCCTCGACCCAAACCCTGACCTTCTCGATGAATGCCTTATAGCATTCGTAGAGCTCCACGTCATCGGTGGCCTCTTCGAAATTATCCTTCCTTCCGAAGTCCTGGAGGATCTGAGGTGCATCCCACGGGATGACGTCCTTGATCCTGTCGTATGTGGCCTTCTCCAGGAAGATGATGTAGTCGAGCTTGGCAGGGATCTTCTTCTCTCTGAAGTCCTTCGCCCTGCGGGCCCTGATGTCGTATCCCAGCTGATACATGACTGAAACGAGTTCGCAGTCGATGTAGTCGAACTTGGGTCCGGCACTCTGTACCTCGTACATGTCCCCGTACATCTCGTTGATGAAGTATTCCGCCACCTGTGACTGGAGGTCGTTGAGCTCATCCACAAGGAGGATCTTGACCTTCTCAGCACCCTTGGACTTTCTGAACATGATTCCGTGTTATCGGTTCGGCTCATATAATCATAGCGGATGAACGGGGAAACGTGATATACCGCTGACAACGATTATCCGAACACCGCGATGATGATCGTTTTCGAGCTGAAACTGATGAGAGACGGGCGAGCTGAGCGGTTTCTCTCATAATTCTAAACGTCTATTGACGAACTGGAAGTTATAAGAATAACGATGATAATCAGCGGTTCATGTGGCCAGTTTTACAGATCGCACTGGATTTCATGCAGCTCCACAGAAGCATCGTGATCTCTGAGGAGGCCGTTGCAGGCGGAGCAGACTGGGTGGAGATCGGTACACCCCTCATCAAGAGCGAGGGAACCGAGGCAATCCGTACATTCAGGAAGAAATACCCCGGCAAGAAGATCATCGCCGACACCAAGACAATGGATACCGGCGGTTTCGAAGTGGAGATCGCAGCGAAGGCAGGAGCAGACATCATCACAGTGCTCGGTCTTGCGGACGATTCCACCATCTCGGAAGCGGTCATGGTCGCAAGGAAGTACGGGGCTGAAGTCGAGATCGATATGATCAACGTCCCCGACAAGGTGAAGAGAGCTATCGAGGTGGAGAAGCTCGGTGTATCGTACATCTGCCTCCACATGGGAATCGACCAGCAGATGAAAGGAGAGGAGCCTCCGCTCGACGTCCTGAGGAAGGTCGTTGCGGAGACGAAGATCCCGATCGCAGTGGCCGGAGGGATCACCGCAGAGAACGCCGGAGATTATGTCAAGGCAGGCGCCTCGATCATCATCGTCGGCGGCGGAATCACAAAGACCCAGAACATCACCGCTGCAGCCAAGGCAGTCAAGGATTCGATGGCAGGGAAGGCCATCGAGCACTCCGTGCTCGCCAAGAAATACGGCGAGGATGAACTGTTCGAGGCATTCTCAAGGGTATCCACATGCAACATCTCGGATGCATTCCACAAACAGGGTATCATCCATGGGTTGAATCCTTACATCAAATCAGGCGACAGGATGGTCGGCCGTGCACTCACCGTTCAGACGACTAACGGCGACTGGGCCAAACCTGTCGAAGCCATCGATCAGGCGAAGGAAGGAGACATCATCGTCATCGATGTCGGAGGAGCACCAGTAGCGGTATGGGGAGAGCTCGCTTCCAACTCTGCCATGATGATGGGAGTGAAAGGTGTCGTCATCGACGGAGCCATCAGGGACATCGATGACATCAAGGCACTGAACTTCCCCGCATTCGCAAGGACCGCGGTCCCCAACGCCGGAGAGCCCAAGGGTTACGGCGGAATCGGAATCGAGATCACCGTCGGCGGACAGACCGTCAGGACTGGAGATTGGATCATCGGTGACGAGAGCGGACTCATCGTCGTTCCCAAGGAGAAGGCTGTAGAGGTCGCCAACCGTGCACTCGCAGTCCACGAGAACGAGGACCGCACCAGGGAAGAGATCCGCAGAGGTTCCACTCTCTCCAAGGTCAATGAGCTGGCGAAATGGGAACCTGTGAAGTGATCACAGGCCCATCTTGTCCGCCATATCGTTCAGTCTCCTGATCCTCTCCTGCATGGGAGGGTGGGTGCTGAACAGCCTGGCAGTGACTGAGCCTTCCTTCAGAGGATTCGCTATCCACATGTGGGCGCATTCATAATCATCCGCAGGATTGCGGCTGCGCCTGCCAGATTTGGATTCCTGCCTGCGGGCGTTGACGTACTGGTTGCCCTTCTCGAGATGGTCCAGAGCCCTTGCGAGAGCACGGGGGTCGTTGATCATCTTGGCACCGGTCTCGTCAGCGAGATACTCACGGTTCCTGGAGATCCCCAGCTGAACAAGTATCGCTGCTATGGGAACGAGGATCTGTGCCGCGATAGCTACGGCGATGAGTGCGATCCTGGAATTGTCATCCCTTCCTCCGGAAGGTGCGAAGATGACCATCCACATCAGCATCCTCGCCATGTAAGAGACAATAGAGGCCAGTGCCGCGGTTATGCTCATGACCAGGATATCCCTGTTCTTGACGTGAGACATCTCATGAGCGATGACACCTCTCAGTTCATCATCCGGAAGCATGCTCAGGATGCCCTGTGTGCATACCACTGCAGCATTCTTGGGATTCCTTCCCGTTGCGAAAGCATTGGGTGCGGGGTCAGGTGAGATGCCTACCTCAGGCATCGGCAGACCTGCCTTCTCCGAAACTTCCTTCACGATCCTGTAGAGACGGGGACTCTCATCCTCAGTGACGATCCTGGCGCGGGCAGCGCTGAGCGCCATCTCCTTCGACCAGTAGTATGAGACGAAACAGAACACCAATGAAACGATTATCATTATCCCCATACCGAGGAACCAGCTTCCCGTGGTCAGCATACTGACCAGTGCACCTATGCCCACGAGCATCAGAGTGAGCAGCGTGAACATGGACATCGTCCTGATGGCCCAGATTATCCTCATCAGATCACCTTGAAATTCAGTGTTGTACCGACGTAGAAGTTATCCACGCCCTTGAGATTGAAACGGACCCTGAGATATGTTATCGCACCGTCGCTGGCACAATGACCCAGAGTCATATGCGGCGAACCGTATTCCCTTATGATGTCGGCTGTGGGATCCACGACCTTCTGGTTCGCCTTGATTATGTGGATGCCGCCTATCAGATGGTGGGGATCCTTCCCGAAGACCTCCTTCACCCTCTTGAAGACACAGGCAGTACCGCTGTGATAGCATGATGTCATGACGACAGGTCCCTTGGATGACGACAGCACCAGAGAGAACTCTTCAAGATCCCCGAACGGACCTATCGCTGTCAGATGGTCGCTGAATTTCGTGTCCCCTTCCATGTAATGGAAGTTGGCCTTGGAAGCCTGCTCTTCCGTGAACAGAGGGCGGTTGAACATCTTTTTCTGATGAATGAACTGCTTGTTGACATAGATGTCAAGGGGTTCCTCCCTCTCATCCAGAAGCTTGCCGAGGCCCCCCATGTTGCCCCTGTGATTGTGTGAGATGACGACACGGTCGATGGTATCGAGCTTGATGCCCAGATAGTCCAGGTTGTGAATCAGATACCTTCCTCTCATACCGGTATCGAAGAGAGTCCTCTGTCCGTCGACCTCCACAAGCATGGATATGCCCCTCGCACCGATGTACGGTGTATCCTCCAACGCACCTTCATCGTATACACTGAGGACCTTCGCTTCCATGATACCCCATTCTTAGAACAACAAAATAAGCATATCGCTCATCTTTCCGTCATCTTCTGTAAAGATCATCGGGGATGTCGACGCACATCCTGTGAATCTGCTCCTCCGACAATTCCCCTGACTGATGGAGACCGTTCACCCTCTTGGGAACGCTGGTCACCGCCATGATCGCATTGGGTTTCTGCGGGTCATCTATGAAATCGGTCTCGATCATGAACCTTCCCGATTTTGACAGTGCCTCCCTGATCAGCGATCTCGATGCAGGTATCGACGGCATGACACCGTGCGTCTCTTCGGGTGTGACCCACGGGGGCGATGAATGTTTGATGACCATTCCGGGATCCAATCCCGCCTCCTTCGCCATGTCGGAGAGGCTCTTATCAGTATAGGATTCCGACTCGCAGTGGATCATCACAGGACAATCCACCTCATGTGCCAGCTCCATGCCTCTGAGCAGTATCCTGTTGGATGCTTCCATGATCTTTGGATCTTCAACAGGGAAATGAGGCCTGCCTATCTCGCCGAGACAGTTGGCCTTCCCGTCAGCTACCAGTGAAGCGGCATCCTCCATCCCTTTCATCAGCATCTTCTCCGCATTGTCCAGACCGTAGCGTTCGGCCAGCGGTATCAGCAGGACGGGATAGGGTCCAACGGCGACATTGATCTTCAGTCCCGTGGCCTCCCTCGCCTTCTCTGCCAATGAAAGTGTGATCCCGAAGGATTTCAGAAAATCGGATCCTTCCCTTATGACCACCTCCGCATACGGCAGAGTGACCAATGTCAGACCCGTTCCTCCTGCGGCCTTGAACTCCTTCAGCGCATCGATATTGCGTCCCGAAGGCGACAGGTGCAGATGGTTGTCGTAGGCTGGTAGGACCATATTTTCCCATCACGAACAACATACTAATATCTACTTACCCATCAAGAGAACGTATGGACCAGAACTCCCGTTTCCTCCTGAAGGCCTTCAGGAAGTACTACAAGGACGAGCCGATAATCATGCCCAGCAGATTCGGCAGAAGGGAATTCGGATTCATGTTCTTCGACAGGAACTTCGTCCAGAGGCACATGGGCTTCTCCAAACCGTCGGAGATCAACAAGTTCATGATCGCACAGGTCCCGTCGCATAGTTACTACTCAACCGCATACTACAGGAAACCTGATGCACCGACCATGGAGGAGAAGATCTGGCTCGGTGCGGATCTGATATTCGATCTGGATGCCGATCACCTCGAAGGAGCGGACAGGATGTCGTACTCCGAGATGCTGGACCAGATCAAGAAGGAGATGATCAATCTCGTCGATTCGTTCCTCCTGGGAGACCTGGGATTCGGTGACGATCAGGTAAGCATCGTGTTCTCGGGAGGAAGAGGTTACCACGCCCACATCGAGCTGAACAACGTGCTCGGACTGGGAACGCATGAGAGAAGGGAGATCGTCGATTACGTGACATCCAACGGTCTGAACATCGACTGGGTGTTCCCGTTCTTCAACTATGTGTCATCCACAGCCAACATAAACGGACAGGAGAGGGCCAACGTCTCCAGGATAAGGACCATCCCGCCTGCCAGTGCCGGAGGATGGAAGCTCCGCATGAGGAACGGATTGAAAGATGTCGTCAATGACGTTTGCGACATGGATGTCAAGGATATCAAGAAGACATATCCGTCGATCAAATCCACAGCGACGAAGTCCATCGAGAACTATCAGAACGACCTCAGGAAGTCAAGAGAATTGATCTTCGAGAACAACAAGATGAGCACGCTCGGAAAGGGAACCCAGGAATTCCTGATCAAGATCATGGCCGAGGACGTCGCATACAGACTGTCGGGAGAGGTCGACGAACCTGTTACGGCGGATATCAAGAGGCTGATCCGTCTCCCGGGTTCGGTGCACGGGAAGAGCGGCCTAAGGGTCATGCCCCTCAGCAGGGACCAGCTCACGGATTTCGATCCCCTGATGGATGCCGTACCTCCTCAGTACTCGGATGAGGACGTCACCATCACCATGAGAAGGGACACCGACATAACAATCAAAGGACAGCATTTCAAACTGAGCGGCACGGAGAAGGTACCTGAATATGCCGCGGTATTCCTGATCGGAAGGAAGATGGCGGATTTCGGCGACGGTACGGTCAGAGAGTCGCTGTTCTAGAAGCAGCAGCACACCCTTTTCTTCTCCACCCTGTAACCGTTCTCCTCTGCCCATCTGATGGTCTCGGCGGAGGGATTGGCCAGACGTGTTATCCCGGCTTCGATGCATCTTCTCTCCAGACCTCTGAGGGAACGGTCCCTCATGCAGCCCAGGATCACATTGAGTCCTTTCTCCCGAAGTATGGAGACGGCATCCATGACCGCATCCTCGGTTATCACGGATTCCTCCACCATGGTCCCCTCGGTAGGGACCATCGACAGGAGAACGACATCCTTCAGTCCCTTGGACGCCACCAGATCTGCGGAGAGTGCCAGATCGTTGTAGCCGAATCCCACGGTGATATGCGGGACGACCTTCACACCTGTCCCGATGAGTATGTCCAGCAGTTCCGAGTAATCCCTGGGGTCCCTGTCCAGATGCAGAACTGTCATCATCTCTCCCCTGTCCTGATGGATATCCACGGAGAAACATGAGACGCCGGAATCGGCCAGACGTTTCGCTTCATTCTCGGTGATGAAACCCGCGTGGACGTTGATCAGCAGGCCGGAGGACACCTTCGACACAGCTTCCGAATAGCCCGATACGGGGACACAACCATTGGAATCGCATCCCCCGCTCAGCAGCAGACCCGTGCATCCTTTCTTCTTCAGGGATTGTGCCAGATCGAAGAATTCATCATTCCCTGAGACGGGTATCATCCCTCTCAGATGCACCCCTCTGCAGTGCTCGCACATCTGATCACAGCGGGTTCCGGTGACGGAGACCGAGGGAAAATCATTCCCGGGATAATATGCGATGACCGTCCTTTCAGAGGCTTTTGGGACCATGGAACACCAAAAGCTTTATGATATAGATATAAATCACACACGCAAGGTAATTAAAATGAAAGGATTCCGCATTTCGGGTTCATACGACGACGCAAGACAGGGACAGCAGCCCTTCTGTGTCGAGGTCGCAGCTGAGGATGAGGCTGCAGCAAAGGAACAAATTGTCTCGACATTCGGCAGCAGGCACAAGCTCAAGAGATGGCAGATCAACATCGCCGAGATCAAAGAGCTCGCAGCCGATGAAGTCCAGGATCACGTTGTGAAATACAAGATCGGTGCATGAACATGAACGACGATGAGTTCCGCCAGGCGATGGCCACTCTCGAGGCGTACAAGGTACAGCTCGATGCCATGGCCCAGCAGTCCAACTTCTTCAAGCTCTCACTCGAAGAGACTCTGAGAGCACGCGATACCCTCAAGGCATTCGCGGACGCCAAGGAAGGAGATGAGATCCTGGTACCTGCCGGAGCATCATCATTCGTCATCGCCACGGTGACCTCCAAAAAGAAGGCCATCGTGGGCATCGGCAACAAGGTCTCCATCGACATGGACCTCGAGGAAGCGGCCAAATACATGGCCGACAGCGTCGAGGAAGTCCAGGAGGCCCTCAAGAAACTTACTGAGGCCATCAACGAGATGAATTCCAAGGCCAGAGAGCTCTCGCTCGCTGTCCAGCAGGAATATCAGAGAAGACAGCAGTGAGTGTAGCACATGTTCGATTCCCTGAAGTCCAAACTCAAGAACATTTTCAAGAAGGCGCCTGCTGAGATAGCAGAACCCGGACCTCAGGAAGAACAGAAACCCGCGGTTCCCGAGACAGTTCCCGAGGAACCCAAGGTCCAGCTCTCGAGGAAGGAACAGAAGAAGCTCGAGAAGCAGGAGAAGAAAGCGGCCAAGGAAGCTCCCAAGACCGACGGAATTCCCCATCTGGATGACGGATTCTTCGCCAAGAAGATCAAGGAAGAGTCACTGGATGACCTCCTCTGGGAACTGGAGATCGCACTTCTTGAGGCGGATGTCGCACTTCCCGTGGTCGAGGAGATCAAGGAAGGCGTCAAGGAGAACCTCCTCGGGAAGAAGTACAGCCGCGGTCACTCCCTGGAAGAGATCGTCGAATTCTCGATCAAGGATGCCGTCAAGAATGTCCTGAAGCTCAACGAGTTCGACTTCGACCAGTGGTTCAAGGAGCAGCAGAAGCCTGTCTCCATCATGTTCGTCGGTATCAACGGTACCGGAAAGACCACCGCCATCGCCAAGATCGCGAACCGTCTCATGTCCGAAGGCAACACCGTCGTCCTTGCAGCAGGGGATACATTCAGGGCGGGAGCCATCGAGCAGCTGACCATCCACGCAGACAAGCTCGGATGCAAGATCGTCAAACACTCGCAGGACGCCGATCCCGCAGCGGTCGCGTACGATGCCATGGAGCACGCCAGGGCGAAGAGAAAAGATGTCGTCCTCATCGACACCGCCGGACGTATGCAGACCAACAACAACCTCATCGACGAGATGAAGAAGATCGTGAGGGTCGCCAAACCTGCACTGAAGATCTTCGTTGGAGATTCCCTTGCAGGCAACGACGCGGTGGAACAGGCACGCGCATTCGACGATGCTATCGGAGTGGATGCCATAATTCTCACAAAGATCGATGCGGATTCCAAGGGCGGAGCCGCATTGTCCATCGCACACACCATCGGAAAACCCATCGCATTCGTGTGCAACGGTCAGGAATACGGGGACATCATCAAGTTCAACGCCGATTGGATGTTGGACCGCCTCTTCGGTGAATGATCCCGTATCAATTGGTTTATAGACATATCCTATACGGAGGGTCGGATGTTCGTAGCAGTCGATGATACCGATTCCGTCAAAGGAAATTGCACCACCTTCCTTGCGACAGAGATCATCAGCGAATTATCCGATTACGATCTTATCGGCAATCCCCGCCTCGTCCGTCTGAATCCCGCCGTACCATGGAAGACCAGAGGCAACGGGTCCCTCGTTCTGAGGTTCGGACGCGGCAAGGGCGAAAGAAGATTCATCGGGATGCTCGAAGGGAAGGAATTCTACTGTTACGACGATTGTACCGATGAAGAGCCAGATCATGAAAGTATCATGAAGAGACTGATCCCTCTGGTGAACAGATACCATGAGGATGATGCCGATCCCGGGATACTCATCTCATCAGTCAGACCCGACCCCTCGTTCTATGAGAGAGGTGTCACCACCATCATGGACCGCAAGGAGATCGATGCGGAACTGAAGAGGATCGGTGCCGTAACATACACCATCGGCAACGGAAGGGGTCTGATAGGTGCTACATGCGGACTCGCCTGGATACCGAAGGATTCCACATTCGAACTGCTCGCATACAGGGAAAGGGACAAATGGGGCACCCCCAGATTGTTCGATCCCCTGTCCATACGCGACATGGAGCACAACTTCCCGACGACATTCAACAGCTGGGAGGACAGAGAAGAAAAAGTAGCGATGGTCCCTGCCACTCCGTGCCCAGTTCTATACGGACTGAGGGGAGATGTGGAGAAGGATGTGATCAGCGCAGCGGATACACTCCACACCGAGAACAGGTACAGATGGTTCGTCTTCCTGACCAATCAGGGTACCGATGATCACATCATACACAATGCCCCCGAACTCGTTCCCAACCAGTCATACATTATCTCCGGAAGAGTGATCTCGAAGGCGAAGCACATCGAGGGCGGTCATGTGTTCACCGATATCGAGACAAGATACGGTACGGTGACCTGCGGAACATACGAGCCTTCCAAGGAATTCAGGCTGGCATTCGACCAGCTGATCCCGGGAGATGAGATCGAGGTCATGGGAGAATTCAGAGAATCCCCCAGGACACTGAATGTTGAGAAGCTTCACGTGATCTCCGTTGCCGATGATTATGAGAAGATCTCCAACCCCGACTGCCCGTCATGCGGGAAGAGGATGGAATCGATCGGTAAGGACCAAGGATACCGCTGCAGAAAATGCCATACCAAAACGAAAGATGCGATCTATACGAAGAAGATCAGATGGATCGTTCCCGGATGGTATGAACCGCCGACCTGTGCCAGAAGACACCTTTCGAAACCGTTGAAAAGGATGGGTCTGGAACAGCCTGTTGAGTTCGTCAATAGACGTACACTCTAATCGACATTATTATATACGCATCCCATTGTAGAGCCACTTACAGGGATAACCATGGAAGAAGTAGTCATCCTCAGTGCGAACAGAACACCTATCGGAAAGTTCGGTAAAGCTCTTGCGAACATAAAGGCCACCGACCTCGGTGCGCTCACCGTCAGAGAAGCGGTGAAGAGGGCAGGGATCGAACCGACCGATGTAGATGAGTGCATCATGGGTAACGTCATCTCTGCAGGACAGGGTCAGAACCCTGCAAGACAGGCCGCCGTCAACGGAGGACTTCCCGTAGAGATCGGATCATTCACAGTCAACGCGGTATGCGGTTCAGGAATGAAGGCCGCGATGCTCGCAGCGGATTCCATCAAGGCAGGAGAGTACAACTGTATCGTCGTCGGAGGAATGGAGAACATGTCCTCGGCACCCTACCTCATGCCCGGTGCAAGGTTCGGATACAGGATGAACGACCAGGTCGTCAAGGACTCGATGGTATTCGACGGACTCTGGGATATCTTCAACAACCAGCACATGGGATTCACCGGAGAGATCGTCGCGGACAGGTTCAACGTATCTAGGGAGGATGCCGACCAGCTGTCGTACGAGAGTCACATGAAGGCCGCCAAGGCGACAGAATCCGGCGCATTCAAGGATGAGATCCTTCCCGTCAGGATCAAACAGAAGAAGGAAGAGATAGTCTTCGACCAGGATGAGGGTATCAGAGCCGACACCACAGTGGAGACACTTGCGAAGCTCAAGCCCGTGTTCAAAGAGAACGGAAAGGTCACCGCAGGAAACTCCTCACAGCTCAGCGACGGTGCCTCATCACTTGTCATCGCTTCAGCATCATTCGCGAAGGAGCATGGAATCAAACCTCTCGCAACGATCGAGGCATACGGAGAGCGCGGAGTGCTTCCCGAACTGATCATGGAAGCGCCCATACCCACCACCAGGCATGTCCTTAAGAAAGCGGGAATGACCATCGACGACATCGATCTCTTCGAGCACAACGAGGCATTCGCAACTGCATCCTGTGCGGTCAAGAAGGAACTGAACGTTCCCGACGAGATCTTCAACGTGAACGGCGGTGCAGTTGCACTCGGACACCCCATCGGATGCTCCGGAGCACGTGTACTGACCACACTGGTCTACGCCCTCAAGAACAGGAACAAGGACGTCGGATGCGGTACCCTCTGCCTGGGCGGGGGAAACGCCGTGACGATGATCGTCCGCCGTTACTGAATACAACTGCGGCTCCGGCCGCATTTTTTTCCATCCTGACCTCGCCACTTAGTCCCTGAAAAGTCCTCACGGTCATTTGACAATTGGACTTGTTTTTCGGAAAAGGTGTCTGATAAGGATGTTGTTTCACCATCATTCCGATCATCCCATGCATAAATCCATCGAAATGAATCGGTCATGTGATGATATGTATCATTACTACAACAGATGTGTCAAAGTGGCGAATGACCTTCGGATATGTAGTTCAAAGATCGTACGATCCCGTTCGGATAATAGGGTCTAACAATCAGCTGGGTATGTACGATTGGCGACACGTCATCATCTGTCGAATGGATTAGAAGAAAATTCGGATAATTCGGACACCCCCCTGTCAGGCTTATATAATCCACAATCGTGGTTCAAGTGATGAAGACGATCAAGTTCCGCATCGAACCCAATTCCGAACAAAGGAAGATAATAGATCAGATGATCGATGCGAACCGTATCGCCTATAACAGCATGATAACAGCGTGCAGGATCCATTACACGAAGACCGAAGAATTGCCTTCAGTATTCGATATGAACAAGATCGGAACGAGGATGAGGCACAACTCCCCGTACATATCAAAGGCATACTCCCTCACGCTGAACGAGACGGCGGGACGTGTTATCAAAGCTTGTGAGAAGACGCTCGGTACACATAAGAAGGAATCAGGTGAATTCGATATCGATACGTTCACATTCATCCTCCCGGACCGTCATTTCCCAAGATACAGGTCATATGGGCAGTTCAATTCCATAAAATACCCTTCACCGAGGGATTATTCCGTCATCACCGAGAAGAGAGGAAGGAGACAGAGACGTATGCTCAGACTCGGAAAGGTACCGGGTCTCATAAGATGCTACAACCAGTCAACGAAGATCGACGGCATAATGAGGACATGCACGATCAAAAGGAAGGACATGGGCCGTTATTCAGTGTACTTCGCCTGCATAGCATACGAACCCTCTCCCGTACCGTTCACCGAACCTCCGAAGGGACCTGTGGGTGTGGACATCGGCATCCGTAACATCGCTGTCCTCTCCGACGGTACCGTGTTTCCCAATGACTGTATTTTTCCGAAACTGAAAGGAACACTGGAGAAGCATCAAAGGAAACTGAGCAGGACATCCCCCGGAACCAAAGCATACGGGAAGATACAGACAAGGATAAACCATCTTTACCAGAAGATAAACAATCACAGGAAGAACAACATAGAGAACATCTCATCATACATCGTCAAGAATCACAGCCACATAGTCATGGAGGATCTTTCGGTAAAGGAACTCCGTTCCAGATCAAGGAACAGATTCATGACCAACGGCTACAACGACGCTTCTTTGGGAACACTGAGAAGAAGGATCGAGGACAAGGCTTCAAGCGCCGGCCGCGAGATCATCTTAGTAGACCCGAAGGATACGTCACAGTTGTGCTCAAGATGTGAGAACATCATTGAGAAGGATCTCTCCGTCAGACAGCACATCTGCCCGCAGTGCGGGTACATATCGGACAGAGATGTGAACGCTGCAAGGAACATATTGCAGCGCTCGCATCTCTTCCAGATCCTTTGGGTGGACCAGCCACCCTTGTCCTTGGGTTAAAGGACAGAATAGCCAGCGTTCTTAGAACAAATGGCACGGGAAGGACGGTTGTGGATACACAACTGTCTAACTCAGGTTCCATACTTTTTTTTACAATCTTTGCTATTGGGCATCTATGTCCCTCGAGATGATCCTGAAGAAGATCGATGATTCCAGAGATGATATCGTCAGGGATATGATGGACATGATCAGGATCCCGTCGATCGGCCCCGCCAACGGCGGCGAGGGAGAAAGGAAACGCGCGGACTACCTGATGACACTTCTGAACGGTTACGATGAGGTGAAGAGGATAGATGTGGACGATGCCGATTATCCCGGTGTCCAGAGACCCAGCATCCTCGCCGTGAAGAAAGGGAAGAGAAAAGGTACCGTCTGGATCGTCGCTCATACCGACACCGTGCTCCCCGGCGATCTCACATTATGGAAATATCCCCCGTTCGACCCCCATATCGAAGACGGAAAGATATACGGACTGGGCGCGGAGGATAACGGACAGGCTGTGATCTCAGCGATATACGCATCCAGATTCTTCGATATGGAACTGAACGGAAGATCCATGGGCATAGCTCTCGTCGCTGATGAAGAGACAACAAGCGAGATGGGTATCGGATGGTTAGTAAAAAATGGATACTTCAGCAAGGACGATATTATCCTCGTTCCCGACTGGGGCAGCCCTGGGAGTTCGATGGTCGATATCGCAGAGAAACATCTCCTTTGGGTGAAGATCTCGGTGAAAGGAAAACAGACACACGGTTCCACTCCCGAGTTGGGATTGAATGCGTATCGCGTCGGTGCAAAGTTCATGACCGACCTCCTGAAAGAACTGGAAGAGAGATATCCTGAGAGGAATGACATCTTCTATCCTCCGGTCTCGACATTCGAACCGACGAAGAATTCGGTCACCGTAGGGAATGTAAACACCATCCCCGGTTACTACGAATTCTGGCTGGACTGCCGCATATTGACCTATTACGATCCTGAAGAGGTGTATGGGTTCATGGTCTCCTTCGCGAAAAGAGAATCTGAGAGGACCGGTGCCGAGATCTCAGTGGATAAGGAACAGCTCACATTTTCAGGACCGACTTCGAATATCGAATCGAATGAATACCGTCAGTTCTGCAGATCCATCAAGGATGTCACGGGTATCGATGTCACTGCGCTCGGGATAGGGGGAGGGACATGTGCCAACTTCTTCAGACTCGCAGGTATGGATGCCTATGTGTGGGAATCTGAAGGCGGAAGTCTCCACCAGCCCAATGAGTTCGTGAAGATCGATAACTTAATCACAGATGCGAAGGTCTTCGCGACATTCTTCTACAGGATGTGCGTCGATTAATCGATCTCACTGATGAACAGGATGTTCCCGTCATTCGAATAGCGGCCTCTGAAGACATGCAGTGAATCGTCTACTTCTCCTTTGTAGAATGCTCTGATATCATTCCCGTCAGGATCGATGATCGAGAATGTGTTCCCGTTCTGTCCCTCATGGATGTTCTCGGCATATCCTATGATCTCCACGGAATCGTCCTCCGGACTGAAGGCTATCAGCAGTGCGACGGAAATTATCACAACCAGTGACAATATCGTATATCTGTTCATGATGCTTCGACTGGCATCATGTCTTTTTAAAATGACAATTACAATTAATGGTTAACAGGGCGGTATACGCCCCCACCCCTGTATTTCCGATGGAAATCTCTCAAAGGGTGTCGAAGCCGCCGCCGATATAGTACAGGAATCCTACGAATCCGAACATGATTGCGAGGCTCAGGAAAACGGAGAACCAACCAGGGTGTTTCATTTGTTCAACTCCTATGATAACAGGAAATTAATCTTCCCTTATTAAACCTCACGGTCAGGATCCGTGATCGATTTTCAGAGAGTTGACAAATCATTATATACAGACTACATATTCACTGGAAATACCTGTATTTCCAACGGAGAAAAGAAAATGGCTGAAGAACAAGAATCGATCTTCATTCAATATGTCCAGAAAAGGAAACAGTTGATCAAGAATAAGAAAGTTCTTCAGACGACCTATCTTCCGGAGGAACTTCCTCACAGAAAAGAACAGATCGACAGGATCGTATCGATCATCTCGATCGCTCTCAGCGGAGAGAAACCTTCGAACATCATCGTCTACGGAAAGACAGGAACGGGAAAAACTGCAGTTCTGAACTATATCGGAAAAGAACTGAGGAAAGCGGATCCTGGAATCGAAAAATGCTATTATCTTTATGTGAACTGCGAAGTCGTCGATACAGCATACGGAATCCTGTACAATATCGCAAGTCAGTTCATCCAGGATATCGGAAAGAAAATCCCGTTCACAGGATGGAGCTTCGAAAAACTGTATGAAGAACTCTACACCGAGATGGAGAATCTGAACAGAGTATTCGTGATCGTTCTCGACGAGGTCGATCACATGATCACCAAGAAGGGAGATGCTATCCTCTACTATCTTGCGAAGATCAACGAACATCTCTCGAAATCGAAGGTCTCACTGATCGGAATCTCGAACAACATGAAATTCCTTGAACTTCTTGAGCCGAAAGCAAGAAGCAGACTGGGAGGAGAGAGCATGATCTTCCCTCCTTACTCAAGGAATCAGCTCGAGGATATCCTGAAGAACAGAGCACAGGAGGTCTTCGATGAAGGTGTTCTTGAAGAAACGGTCATTCCGGTCTGCGCAGCGATGGCAGCGAAGAATGAAGGCGATGCAAGGATGGCGATCGATCTTCTGAGGACTGCTGCAGATATCGCTGAGAGGAACGGAGACAATGTCATCACCGAAGCTCATGTCAAATCTGCAAGGAACAGCCTGGAGATGAATGTCGTCGAGGAAGCTCTCAAGACACTCACAGTTCAGTCAAAATGTGTCCTTCTCAGTATCGTCAAGAACACCGAGAATAATAACAAGACAATGATCACCGGAGATGTCTATGTCATCTACAAGGACATCGTAGATATCCTCGGATTCTCACCTCTGACACAGAGGAGGATCACCGATCTGATCTCCGAATTGGATATGATGGGTCTTATCAATGCAAGCATCAAATCATTCGGAAGAGCAGGAAGGACCAAAGAGATCACTCTTGAGATCCCGAAGGATATCATCACGAAGTTCAAGGACGATCCTCTGTTCGAACCTCTGAAGAACTACAAAGTATCGACTCAGACCAAACTGATGTGATCTTCACATCATTCTTTACACATTTTTCAAGCCGTATACCCTTTAGAATGTTCCAATGGAAACGGAGGGGTGGGGGCGTCAAAAGTCCCTTATCAATCCTTTCTTCACATTGATGAGGTATTCCACCGTGACGATCAATACAGCGAAGGTCGTCAGGATATCGATGAACATCAGGATAAGGCATGTGAAGCTGTTGTCAGGGATCATATCCACATTCTTGTGGTTGACCAGCAGTTTAATACATCCCAGCCAGGGGATTTCGATACCTGCGATCGCCTTGAGGTCGGATTCCATGACGGTATCAGGATGGATTCCGATCATCTGATCGAAGCCTCCGTTGTTGTCGCCCATGGTCAGGAATCCGCTGCGGGTCACCCTCGAAAGGTCCATCTTCACTTCCTTCACAGTGCCATCCTTGTACGGAAGCTCCTTCAGGATCAGTTCATCCTTCAGATTGTCCCAGGTACCTCCTTCTCCGGTGGACCATCTCTCAGCCGGATAATCCTTCAGGGAAGGTGCGGATATCTTGCCTTCATCATAATCCAGCCAGATGATCGCACGGTGGATCACCGGATTCTTGCCGTTGTCGCGGTAGTAGATGATGACATCACCGTAAGCACCGAACTTGCTGTATCCGCTCTGATATCCTTCCACATACGTGGTCACCGATTTCTTGTCAGGCGAGACCATGACCACCATATCGCCGGTATCGATGATACCCAGATACGATGTCGAATCGGAATGCTGCATGCTCTTGGATTCGACCACGGTCAGGGGCCTGGACATGCCTGAATACAGCATCAGTGATGAGAGCGCTATGACTATCACCACTGCCGCTGCGGCGAGGATTATCAGAAATTCCTTGTGTTCCTTCTCCATGACCGTTCTGCAGGGTTAATCAGTAAAAGGGTTATTATTCTGTTCGTTCATTCCGCCCAATATGGAAAGACCTGACAATGACGAATATTTCATGGAAATGGCATTCTTGGTATCGAAGAGATCCACATGTCTCAGAAGGAGAGTGGGTGCCGTCATAGTCAAGGACAAACGCGTACTTTCCACAGGTTACAATGGGTCACCGAAGGGCACGCAGCACTGCGAGGTCCTCGGATGTATCAGGGAGCAGATGAAGATCCCTTCTGGCACCAGGCACGAGCTCTGCAGAGGAGTGCATGCTGAACAGAACGCGATCGTCCAGGCCGCATACTTCGGTATAAGCGTCAAAGACAGTACCATCTACACCACGACATACCCATGTTCGATGTGTGCCAAGATACTCATCAACGCAGGGATCAAGGAAGTGGTCTACTCCGAAGGATACGTTGACGATCTTTCTAAGAAGCTCTTCGCCGAAACCAATATTATCGTAAGAGAATACCATCCCAGTGAATGACCACTTATAAAATAAGGATGGGATGCTTTAAGTATAGTTTCGGCATACCTTTCCGCAACTAACGGTCGGGGAGTGTAAATGAGCCGAACTGACATACTTGAAGACATTAAGAAGGCGGAGGCGGACGCTAAGGTCAAGGTCGAGAAGGCCGAGGCCGACAAGAAAGCAGCGATCGCCGATGCACGCAGGGCTTCCGTACAGAAGATCCAGGATGCTGAGGCTCAGGCACGCAGCAACTACGAGTCTTCTATTGCCAAAGAGAAAGAGGCACTCGCTGCAAAGCGTGAGGCACTTCTGGCAAACGGAAAGAGTGAAGCAGACAAGATCGATGAAGGCATCGATGCTAAGCTGCAGAAAGTCAAAGATTATCTCAATGAAGAATTTGTGAGGACTCTCGATGTTTCTTCCTGAGTCGATGAGTAGGATTGTGATTGTGGGTAACAAGTCCCGCATGGACGAGGCAATCAACGCCCTGTACAAGCTGGACGCTATCCACCTGATCGATCATACCGTCGGCGCAGATGAAGGGTTCTCGATCGGCGCACCCCGCCCCTATTCGTCAAAAGCATCCGAAAGGCTGCTGGCACTGAGGGCGGCAGAGAAGGAGCTTCAGATCAATCCGGCAACGGAGGAGATCGAGGCCATCTCGGTGAACGATATCGATGCCCAGATTTCATCGAACGGTGTTGAGAATGTTCAGTCGGAGGTCATGGCGGCCATCGACAATAAGAACAAGATCGCTCAGAAAATCGCAGAGTTGAAGGTCCAGGAGGAGAGCCTCCTGAAACTTTCCAAACTTTCTGTTAACTTAGAGTACTACAGAGGCTACGAGAACCTCGCCGTATTCGTCGGATCCGTCAAGGCGGACCCCAGCAAGGCACTCGCAGCACTGGAGAACGCGGAGTACGAAGTCGCTTTCGACAAGAAAGAGGGCGGAGTCGCCGCAGTCTTCATCAAGAAGTCGGAGAAGGACAAGGCATCGACCATCCTTTCCGATTACGGATATTCCGAGATTGTCGTACCGGAGATCAACGGTTCGCCTGCAGAGGCGCTCTCATACACACAGAATGAGATCGCAGAGGCAGAGAGCCAGCTTGCAGAATCCGAAGCGGCCATCGCAGGTCTTTCCGAGAAATACAAGTCATTCATCGTCGCAAGCGATGAGGAACTGTCGATGACGGTCATGAAGGGAGAGACTCCCCTCAGGATCGCGACAAGTGAGTTCTCATTTGTCATCGACGGATGGGTGCCCACCAAAGATGTCGAGGATGTCCAGAAAGGACTGAACGACATGCTCGGTGACAGCGTCTACATGGAGGTCCAGGAGGAGAGGGGCAGATCCGAAGAGGAAGTCGAGGAAGCTGAACCCCGCTTCAAGAAGACCCCCACCAAATGGAAGAACGGAGCATACGGAAAGAAGTTCGAATTCCCCGTCTCGCTCCTGTCGATCCCGAAATACAACGAGATCGACCCGTCAACAATCATAGGAATATTCTTCCCGTTCTTCTTCGGATTCATGGTAGGAGATCTCGGTTACGCGATCCCCTTCATCGTCCTGGGAGCATACGGAATGAAGCATGCCAAGAGCCAGGAGTTCCGCGCAATCGGTACAGTCCTCTTCTTCGGAGGTATCTGGGCCGCTATATTCGGATTCTTCTTCTTCGGCGAGATGCTAGGTATGCACTTCATAGGAGAGAGCGACGGAGTCGCAGTCACCTGGGAGAGCTGGCTTGGCATCACGCTTCCTGAGTGGTTCAGGGAACTGGCAGTCCAGAGCGTCCTTGAAGACGAGATCCACCACGGAATCAGCAAGCTTCACATGGCTACCTTCCTTCTGAAGGTCAGCGTGTACATGGGAATCGTTCACCTTCTCCTCGCCTACATCATCAAATTCGCGGACATCAAGATGCGCCACGGATTCAAGGAGGCTTACCTGGAGGCAGGCGGATGGATCTTCTCATTCATCGGTATGGTCGTCTTCTGTTACGGACTGACTGAGATCATGTTCGGTCCCGGCGGATTCAACGACATCCCGCAGAACGCACTGATCTTCCTCGGTATCGGAGGTGCGATCCTTCTCATCGGAGTGATCTCATGCTTCCCGAAGGACGGAGCACAGGCGGTCCTGGAACTTCCCGGAATCGTCGGAAACATCCTTTCATACACCAGGCTTACCGCAATCGGAATGTCGAAGGCGGGTATGGCGCTGGCTTTCAACTACATAGCCATAATCATGCTTGGAGGCACGGGCAGTGTGGGCGGTGTGATCGCAGGAGCAGCCGTCTTCATCATCGGTCACCTGATGATTTGGGTATTAGCCATCCTCTCGGCAGGACTGCACGGATTAAGGTTGCAGTATGTTGAGATGATGAACAAATTCTTTATCGGCGGCGGAGAGGAATACTCACCGCTCGCAGTCAAACGCAAACACACAAAACACGTAGAAATAGAGGTGTAAAAAATGGCAGACGCAGATATGGCAAAAGGATTGGCAGTGATTGGTGCAGGTATTGCAGTCGGACTCACAGGTCTGGGAGCAGGCTGGGCAGAGAAGGACGTCGGTGCAGCAGCAGTCGGTGCAATGACAGAGGATGTCAGCCTGTTCGGTAAGGGAATGATCCTGATGGTTCTCCCTGAGACAATCGTCATCTTCGGACTTGTCGTCGCTATCCTTGCAATCATGATGTAAACAAGGTCGGGGCCGTTTCATGGCATTAGATGTTGTAAAGTCGGAGATCAACAAGTCCGCCGAGGACGCCGCAGCAGCGATCAAAGCTGAGGCGGATGCCGAGGTCGCCAAGATCATGGCAGCAGCGGATGCGGAGATCGCCGCGATGAACGAAAAAGAGGAAAAAAGGCTCAAAGAAGCAGTTGAGCGCCTCGGACGTCAGGAACTCTCAAGCGCAGAGCTCGAGAGCAAGAAGATCGTCTTGGCAAAGAAGAAGGAGATCCTCGCAAGGGCATTCGCAGAGACCCTCGCATCTCTCGAGTCTGCACCCGCCAAAGATAAGCTGGAGCAGTACAAGAAGATGGTAAAGGCCTCGAAGAACGTCATCGACAAGCCCAAGGCTTATCTCGCAGAAGGAGACAAGTTCACGGCTAAAGATCTTGGAGTATCCTCGGTTGCCGTCGACAGCAGAATGACTGGCGGAATCATCCTCGAGAGTGAGGACGGAACCATCCAGATCGACATGCAGTACAAGACGCTCCTCCAGACACTCTGGGACCGCGAAATGAAGAGCCTGTCGGATATCCTCTTCGGGTGAAGGGCATGTTCGGGCGTAAAGGAAAGAAAGGCAACTATGCGTATGCAGTCGCTCGTGTCAAGGCGAAGAAAGCGGGCTTGATGGGCAACGATGCTTACCAGAAGATGCTTTTGATGAGTCTCCCTGAGATCTCACGCTTCATCAGTGAATCTGGTTACGCGAAGGAGATCACAGAGCTCACGGGCAAATTCGATGGGATCAACCTCATCGAGCATGCAACGTATATGAACATGGCCAGACTCCTCAAGGGCATCCTCGATTCCACGACAGGTGAGCTGCACAACACACTGGCAGCTGACCTTGAGAAATGGGACATCTGGAACCTTAAGGTCATACTCCGCGGAAAATCCTTCGGGATCGACCTGGACAACCTTAGGGAGGATCTGGTTCCCGCAGGGAACCTGGATGCGGCATCCTTGGAGAAGCTCATCTCCCTCGAGTCGGAGGAGGACATCCTGAACGCGTATTGCAAGATGAACGACACGGTAATCCCGCAGGCTGTCATCGAGCAGTACAAGGAACAGGGTAATCTGGCACCTATCGAAGATTTCCTCGACAAAAACCACTACGAGAGACTCCTTGCAAGCATAGATCCCTCATCGAGACCTACACGCCTGTATCAGGACTTCGTCAGGAAAGAGATCGACATAACCAACATCGAAACGATCCTGAAATTGAAGATGGAAGGAGTCCACGGAGAAGAGGTAATGAAATACTTCATCTCCGGAGGAAAAGACATCGATAAAAAGCTGGCCACACAGCTTGCCAATGCCGACACAGTATCGGCGGCAATAAACGATTTGGCGCAACTAGATTTCTACGAAGACATCAAAGAGGCGCTGGACGCGAATGCCAACTCGCTCAGAGACATTGTGGCCGGATTGAAAAAATACAAGATGGAAATGACCAAGTCGTTCTCGCATCTGTACCCGCTGTCGATCATCCCGATCATTGACTACATGATCCACAAGGAGAATGAAGTCAACAACATCAGGATCATCGCAAGGGGCATCGAGAGCGGTCTGGACAAGGACACCATTAATGGTTTGCTGGTGATTTGATGGATATAGCGGTTATCGGAAACGAGGACTTCGTGCTTGGGTTCAGATTGGCTGGACTGAGGCGCGTGTTCGTAGCAGGACCTGAGAACTACCAGGAGAAGATCGCTGAGGCTATGGCCGACCGTGAGATCGGTATCCTGGCCGTAGATTCGAAGGATCTCCAGAACCTGCCTGCTAACGTCAGGACGAAGATCACAGACTCGATTCAGCCTGTGGTCGTACCTGTAGGTGGCGGAGGTGTCACAGATCTTCGCGAGAAGGTCAAAAGAGCGATTGGCGTTGATTTATACAAAGAGGATGAGTAAATGAGTAATGAGGGAAAGATTTACAGGGTCGCTGGACCCGTCGTTACCGCCGTCGGTATCTCGCCCCGTATGTACGATGTCGTACACGTCGGTGACGAGCAGCTGATGGGTGAGGTCATCAAGATCGTTGGTGACTATTCAATCATCCAGGTTTATGAGGATACGTCCGGCGTCAAACCGGGAGAACCGGTCACTAACACCGGCCGTCCGCTTGTTGCGGAACTCGGTCCGGGACTTCTGCACTCCGTTTACGACGGAATTCAGAGGCCTCTGCCGGTCCTGCAGGAGAAAATGGGAGACTACATCCTGAGGGGAGTCTCCGCACCTGGATTGGACAGAGAGAAGAAATGGGGATTCAAGCCTACAGTCGCAGTCGGCGACGAGGTCTCCCCTGGACAGATTATCGGAACAGTCATGGAAGGAACCATGGAGCACAGGATCCTCGTCCCTGTCGACGTACAGGGTAAGGTCGAGGAGATCAAGGAGGGCGAGTTCACAGTAGAGGAGCCCGTCGCCAAGATCGCCGGCAAAGAGGTCATCATGATGCAGAAGTGGCCCGTCCGTGTTCCCAGGCCTGTTATCGAGAAGCACCAGCCTGACACCCCGCTCGTAACGGGAATGAGGGTCCTGGACTCGATGTTCCCCCTCGCAAAGGGAGGAGCAGCCGCAATCCCCGGAGGATTCGGAACAGGAAAGACGGTCACACAGCAGCAGCTGGCAAAATGGTCGGATGCTGAGATCGTCGTTTACATCGGATGCGGTGAGCGTGGAAACGAGATGACAGAGGTTCTCACAGAGTTCCCTGCCCTCGAGGATCCTAAGACAGGAAACCCCCTGATGAACAGGACGGTCCTGATCGCTAACACATCGAACATGCCTGTCGCTGCAAGAGAGGCATCCGTTTACACGGGAATGACCATCGCAGAGTACTACAGGGATATGGGTTACAACGTCGCTCTCATGGCAGACTCCACCTCAAGGTGGGCAGAGGCAATGAGAGAGATCTCCTCAAGGCTCGAAGAGATGCCCGGAGAGGAAGGTTACCCTGCATACCTCGCAGGAAGGCTCTCAGAGTTCTACGAGCGTGCCTGTAAAGCAAAGGCACTCTGCGGACAGGAAGGTTCAATCTCCGTTATCGGTGCAGTTTCACCGCCCGGTGGAGATATCTCGGAGCCTGTCTCACAGAACACCCTCCGTATCGTCCGTGTCTTCTGGGCACTGGATACCAAGCTGAGGGAGAGGAGGCACTTCCCGACAATCAACTGGCTGACATCGTACACACTGTACGACAAGCAGCTGAAGGACTGGTACGTCAAGGCTGTCGACCCCGAGTTCCCTGCACTCAGGGAGTGGGCGATGCAGTCACTGCAGAAGGAGGCAGAGCTCCAGGAGATCGTCCAGCTGGTCGGTTCCGATGCACTGCCCGATGAGCAGAAGATCACACTCGAGGTCACCAAGATGATCAGGGAGATCTTCCTGCAGCAGAACGCGTACGACCCCGTCGACACATACTGCCCCATGTCAAGACAGTACAAGATGCTGAAACTCATCAAGAAGTTCTCAGACCTTGCACAGAAGGCACTGGTCGCAGGTGCAACCGTCGACAAGATCGTGGCCATCCCCGCAAGGGAGAGGTTCATCAGGTCCAAGTACGAAGAGACGATCGACTCTGAGCTCGATGCAATCGACACAGACTTCGACGCACAGTTCAAGGAGCTGGGGGCATAAGTATGGCAGAAGAAACCAAAGCTAAGAAGAAAACGACCAAGGCGAAGACTGCCGAGGAGGCCCCCGCAGAGAAGAAGGTCACCAAGAAGGCAGCAGCCGCAGCTCCCAAGGAGAGTGGTGTCGCCAAGGAGTACAAGACGATCTCACAGATCGCAGGTCCTCTTGTCTTCGTCAAGAAGACGGACCCTGTCGCATACGGTGAGCTGGTCAGCGTCAAGCTGTCAGATGGTTCGATGAAGAGAGGAGAGGTCCTCGATACATCGGATGACATCGTCGTCGTCCAGATCTACGAGGGTACAACAGGAATCGACAGGGACGCATCAGTGCGTTTCCTCGGCGAGACCATGAAGATGCCTGTCTCAAGGGACATGCTCGGAAGGATCCTCACCGGTGCCGGTGACCCCCTCGACGGCGGACCCGCAATCACCCCCGAGAAGAAGCTCGACATCGTCGGTGCGGCTATCAACCCGTGGGCAAGGGACAGTCCTTCGGATTTCATCCAGACTGGAATCTCCACCATCGACTGTATGAACACCCTGGTCAGGGGTCAGAAGCTCCCTATCTTCTCAGGATCGGGTCTTCCCCACAATGACCTTGCGCTTCAGATTGCAAGGCAGGCAAAGGTACGCGGAGAGAACGAGGAGTTCGCTGTCGTGTTCATCGCCATGGGTATCACCAACGAAGAGAAGCAGATGTTCATGAAGGAGTTCGAGAGGACCGGTGCGCTGAAGAACGCTGTGGTCTTCCTGAACCTGGCAGACGATCCTGCAGCAGAGCGTATCATCACACCCCGTCTCGGTCTCACGACTGCGGAGTACATGGCGTTCGAGCTCGGAATGCAGGTTCTGGTCATCATGACCGATGTCACCAACTACTGTGAAGCACTCCGTCAGATCGGAGCAGCAAGGGAAGAAGTGCCCGGAAGGCGTGGATACCCCGGTTACATGTACACCAACCTCGCACAGCTCTACGAGCGTGCAGGAAGGATCAAGGGAAAGAAGGGATCAGTCACACAGATTCCTATCCTGTCCATGCCCGGTGACGATATCACACACCCGATCCCCGACCTCTCAGGATACATCACAGAGGGACAGATCGTTATGTCGAGGGAACTCCACCGTGCAGGTATCTACCCGCCGGTCAACGTCTCATCATCACTCAGCAGGCTGATGGGAGGAGGAACAGGAGAAGGAAAGACCCGTGGAGACCACAAGGGAGTTTCAGACCAGCTCTATGCAGCATATGCAGAGGGTAAGGACCTCCGTGGACTGGTCGCCATCGTCGGAGAGGATTCACTGTCAGCAAAGGACAAGAAGCTTCTCCACTTCGCAGACCTGTTCGAGGACAAGTTCGTCCGCCAGGGATACGACGAGGACCGTTCGATCGAGGACTCACTGTCCATCGGATGGGATCTCATCTCGACCCTCGACTCAGACCAGATCACAAGGATCAGCCGTAAGTACATCGAGATGTACATGCCCAAGAAAGAGTGAGCTCTATGCCGGCTAACGATATCACCCCAACACGCTCGGTCCTCATCGAGTTGAAGAGGAAGATCAAGACCACCAAGAGTGGATACAAGATCATGAAGATGAAGAGAGACGGTCTCATCATCGAATTCTTCAACGTGATGGAGAAGGCCAAAGCGATGCGCGGCTCAGTCGCCTCGGATTACGAGACAGCCATGCTGAAGATCGCCATCGCAAGCGCAGTCGAAGGTGAGATCGCGGTGAAGAGTGCAGCTTACGCCCTGAAAACGGAACCCCGTGTCAAGGTCGGCAGCAAGAGCATCATGGGAATGATGGTCCCCAAGGTCGAGGCGGATGTCAAGAAGGCAAACCTCGAATCCAAGGGATACGGAGTGATCTCCACGTCAGCTTACATCGAGGAAGCGTCAGTCGCTTTCGAGAAGCTGCTGGAGACGCTCATCCGTGCTGCAGAGATCGAGACCACCATGAAGAAGCTCCTCGATGAGATCGAGAAGACCAAGAGGAGGGTCAACGCCATGGAGTTCAAGGTCATACCTGAACTCGAGGAGGCGCAGGCCTTCGTGAGGTTCCGCCTTGAGGAAATGGACAGGGAGAACACCATCCGTCTCAAGTTCCTGAAGGGTAAGGATAAGGGCGAGGCAGCATAAGGATGAAATCATTGGAGGATCGCTACTTCGAGATGAAGAATGACCCGGTCAAACTGGCCAGGTTCTTCAAGTTCGCTTGGATAGTGGCGTACTCCATGCTCATCCTAGGCTTCATCCTGATCATCTGGATACTGGCTGATGCGAAGTTCGCATAAACCCTAAAAACGACGGTCGCAAGACCGTCCTCTTATGTTTTTTCATTCATTGAACTCTTCACAGGTCACCTTGCCGGTCCCGAGATGGACCATCGGCATGATACCCGGTTTGGGGTTGAAGTTGTGCATCTTCTGATAATCGGTCTGGTCCTGCCAGGTGGATGCGTTGATCATCTTGACCCCGGCATACTCCATGTAACCGTATCCGTGCACGTGTCCCGAGACGAATATGTCCGGTACTGTCTCCACGACCATGAAGTCCTTCTTCTCCGGCGCAAGGGCGGTCTTCTGACCGTATATGGGCGCCAGATGGCGGGAGTTCATCATCTCCCTCATCACGGCCAAGGGATCCTCATATGTTAATTGTTGAACGCCTGCGACCCAGTCATCGATGGATCTTCCGTGATATGTCAGGATCTTCCTGTCCTCAATGTCCAGGAACACGGGGTTGCCCAACATCATCACATTGGAATCGAAGGATTCCGTGAAAACCCTGTTCAATGCCGGCTGGGGCTCCGCAGGCCTGCATGCATCGTGGTTCCCGGGGTGGATTACCATCTTGATGTTGTCAGGTATCTCCTTCAGGTATTCGGCCAGTTTCTCGTATTGGGAATAGATGTCGGAGATGACAAGTTCCTCCTCCTGACCCGGGAATATACCGATACCGTCGACCACATCGCCGGGCATGATGATGTAGTTGATCTGCTTCTTCTCGCAGTTCTCCTTGAGCCAATGGACCATCTTCTCCCATCTCTTCTCGAGGAAGGTGTAACTGCCGATGTGGATGTCAGACAGGAATGCAACGGTGCTGTCGGAATCGGAAGGTTCCCACCTATGGCTCTTCGGGATACCAGGTTTGATGACCTTGTCCGCGATGAACATGGTTGATCTTCCGCCTTCCCTGTTCCTAGCGGCCTTCCCAATGAATCCCACGATCTCATCCTGGACGAAGATGTCATTGATGTACGGGGAGTCCTTGTTGATCAGGACCTTGCAGATGCTGTTCTTGTCGCCTCCGTCGTCCTCGATCGTGAGCATGATGTGCCCGTTCGACGTGAATCTCTTGTCATCGATGATACCGATGATCCTCGATTCCCTCTCCGGAGGCCTGTCCATGGCATCCTTGATCTTCACGGCGAATCCGCCGAAATCCGGCCTGTGCTCGATTATCCTCTTCAGCGAGTTGTACCTGCTGACGAAGTATCTGAAGAAATCATCGATATCGCCGACGCATGTGGAATTGCCGGTGATATCCGTGCCGTCAACGACCTTGATCTCGCAGTTCGCCTTGTTGTGCGGTGCGAAAGTCTTCGGAGATTCCACGACCTTCATGTCGCCCTGGAGACAGTTCAGCACATCCTCCTTGGTGACGAACATGGGATTGTTCGCCAGCGAGGTGAGGACTGTGTTGACGAATGCAACAGGGTCCGAATTGGACATTATGATCTCTACGGCGTCAGGAGAGAGGAACATGTTCCTTCTCGCTGCGGCGCTGAGAACCTCCGATTTACTCATCGATGACCCGTAGAGTATCGTTGTTTAAGATACTTTCATGGTCAGCGTTCAGAGTTGAAAATGATAACCTGTTTTATAGGCAATAGACGATATGCCAGCATAATGACATCGATCGAGATCTCATGCCCAGTCTACCCGAGCGAGGACCCTGAGAAGGTCAGGACCGCGATACTCAAGGTGTTCCCCGATGCACAGCTGGAGGTTTCCGATGAGAACATCACAGGAACTTCGGAAAGCATCGAGCGCTTCAGCAAGCAGATCAGGAAACAGAAGATCCTCGATACCACCAGGAGCGTCATGATCCGCGGCAAGAGAGGGGACAGGACCCGTTTCTTCCTGAACAAGCAGGTCGCATTCGTCGGCAAGATCTCATTCTGCGAGGAGAAGACGATACTGGGAACGATCAAGGTGCTGGTCATCGATGATGACATCGACGCACTGATCGACAGGGTCGCACCGGTCACGGTCGATGGAGAGGAAGTGATCCTTTGATCGGAGTTTCATCCACCCAGTTCAGCGCATACATGTTCGAGGAGGTCATAGCCGAGGTATCCAAGAAGTTCGAGCATTGGGAGATCTTCGCCGAGGCGGAGCACAGGCTGCCCTCGATAGAGTCCAGGTTCATGGAACTGCTTCCCTCTTACAACCTGTCATATTCAATCCACGCTCCCATCAGCGACATCAACATCGCTTCGCTGAACGAGAGGATAAGGGAGGACTCCATAATCGAGATCCTGACGACTGCGGAGACAGCAGCCAACCTGAACATCGATCTCATAACCGTCCATCCCGGTCTCACCAGCATGTCCGTCCCCTACATGGAGGAGAAGGCGATAGAGAAGGCCAAGAAGTCCCTGAGCAGCATCGACCGCATCTCCGCCGAATACGGCGTCAGGATCGCCGTGGAGAACATGCCTTCCTTCCCGTTCATGCTTGGACACACGGCGGAGGAGATGGAGGACCTCATAGGCATGACCAACCTGGGTTTCTGCCTGGACATAGGTCACGCCAACACCACCGACCAGATCGATCCGTTGATCGAGAAGTTCAGGGACAGGCTGATCAACATCCACATCCACGACAACCACGGGGAGTTCGATGAGCATCTCACCCTCGGCGAGGGGGACATCGATTTCAAATCGGTCATAGAGAAGCTGAAGGGATACACCGGGAACTTCGTGATAGAATCGAAATCTTTCCCGTCAGCCGTGGAATCCCAGGATTACTTGAGATCCTTGTTCTGAGGCTTGAACAGATCCCTCGTACCATCCACGCACTTCTTCAGGTAGATGTAGGTGTAGGGGATGCAGGCCAATGAGCACATCAGGATGAGCATGATGCTCATGATCGAACCGGACGATCCCAGCAGCCACGATTCCGCTGATAGGTAATCCGTCATGAAATGCATTATTACCGTGGCGTAGACGCCGTATTTGCAGAACAGATATCCGGCTATCAGACCGAATGCGAAGGTGGTGAAGAACTTCCATGAACCCCAGCTGTTCAGGTGGCCCGCGCCGAAGATGATGGCGGAGAACAGGATGAACACCAACGACATCTTGCTGAATCCGAAGCCTCCGAAGAGGTATTTCCATGACTCCTTCCCTTCACGTTTCCATGCCAATGCGACGATGGCCATGGGCAGACCGATCAGGAGGATACGTGTGATGATTTCCTCCCATACCGATGCTTCTAGGAGCTCGTACATCCATTGCCATGTCTCCCTTTCCGGAAGGGTGTCGATCTTCACGCCCGCGAACGTGAGGATCAGCACGAACACGTATTCCCAGATGAACAGCACGCAGAAGAGCACCGAGACCTCGAAGAGAGCGGTGTCCTTTATCGGTCCCTTGTTCCCGTTACCGAGTTCCATGGCCGGTCCGTACGCCTTGTAAAGATACAGTGCCAGACATGCGGAGACTGCGATGAACAGGAGTATGTAATAGATCTGTGAAGGCACGCCGTTGAACGATACGACGTTGATGATCTTCGGTATCACCAGGATGAGGGTGGAACCGTAATCCCCGATCCTCGGGAGGACCTGTGGGATACCCCAGATCGCGACCGCGTATTCGAACAGTACGAGGAATGAGAGCAATACCGATACCGTGATGCCGACCCAGAAACCGATGGTCAGGAAGATGTTCTCCTCATCCCTGAGTTTCCTTCCGCAGTATCTGCAGTAGGTGTGTCCCATGGCCTTGGACTGTTGACACATCTCGCATCGTTCGCCCTCGTAGGGTATCAGCCTCTTTCCGCAGAACCTGCAGTATGCATCGCCTTCGTCGATGCATTCCTGACACCTTTCGCATCCCGATCTGGGGTAGTTCAGGTATTCGCCGCAGTAGATGCAGAACTTCTCGCCTCTCTCACGGCATTCGTGGCATCTGTTGCAGGGCACGTCATTCCTCCAGCAGTGCCATTATGCCGTCGAATCTCTCGTAATC
>JAEEGK010005739.1_pt1 | contig 29998 bp, 24 predicted proteins | sample 8958771 | NCBI WGS metagenome assembly JAEEGK01 (sample SAMN16246547, study PRJNA631951) | gut metagenome | biome: gut microbiome; feature: rumen; material: SC-attached | host: Bos | place: Iran: Karaj | collected 2018-10 | reverse complement strand
GAATTGATGATAAAGGATGAGCTATGGTGTAATGGTAGCACTACAGATTTTGGTTCTGCCTGTGTAGGTTCGAGTCCTGCTAGCTCAACAAGAAAACTCTCACCGATTTGGTGGGAGTTTTTTTTACAAAATTTGTAATTAAAATTAAAATACATTAATACTTATTAAGATGGAAGAACAAATAAATCTTATCAGCACTTTTGCGGATTTCAAAGAATCTAAAAGCATTGACAGAGAGACTCTTATGCATATTCTTGAAGAGGTTTTCGTAAGTGCCCTAACTAAGAAATATGGTGCGAACTCTGAGTTCAACGTCATCGTCAATGTGGATCGCGGTGATTTGGAAATCCAACATTCTCTCAAGGTGGTGGAAGACGATCAGGTGACGGATCCGGCCAACCAGATCGCCTTGTCTGACGCCATAAAGATAGAACCCGACTTTGAGGTTGGCGAAGAAGTGATTGAGCAGATTCAACTTTCAGATTTCCAAAGACGCGAGATTCTTGCCCTCCGTCAGAATCTTAGCAATAAGATTATGGAACACGAAAAGGATGTCATATTCCACAAATATGAGCCCCGGAAAGGTGAACTCATTACGGGTGAAGTGAGCCAAGTCTGGAAAAAGGAAATTCTGGTGATCGATGACGACCGCGTGGAGATGGTGCTCCCGAAGTCTGAGCAAATCCCAACCGATTATTACAAGAAAGGTGACAGCATTATGGCCGTCATCACGTCCGTGGATGTGGTCAACGGTTCTCCGCGTATCCTTCTGTCCCGCACATCTCCCCGTTTCTTGGAATGTCTCATGGAACGCGCCATCCCTGAAATCGAGGAGGGTGTCATCATGATTCGCGATATTGTGCGCGTGCCTGGCGAAAGAGCTAAAGTGCTGGTGGAAACATACGATGACCGTATTGACCCTGTGGGTGCCTGCGTCGGCGTGAAAGGCAGCCGTATCCACGATACAGTGCGAGAACTTCGCAATGAAAACATTGACATCATCAACTATACAGACAAAAAAGAACTTCTGATTGCCCGCGCCCTCAACCCGGCGAAAATCTCCTCCATTGAACTGGATGAGGAAAACAAAACAGCTAATGTGTATATGAAATCCGACCAGGTGTCTTTGGCCATCGGTAAGGGCGGCTACAACATCAAACTGGCCAGCAAATTGTCTGGATATGAAATTGATGTCTTCAGAGATGACATTAAAGAGGAATATGTCATTCCGTTGTCCGAATTCAACGATGTTTTCGACCAATGGGTGATCGACACGTTCATCAGTATTGGTTGTGACACCGCAGAGAGCATTATGCAACTCAGTCGGGAAGAACTCATTCGCCGCACCGACCTCGAAGAAGAAACCGTGGATGCCATGATCGCCGCCGTGAAGGAAGAATTAGCGAAATAAAGTATCTGTTCAAAACCAAGTCAAGAAATTAATAAAGATTTATTATCATGCCGGAAGAAAAAATCAAAACACCGCGATTAGGACAAGCGGCAAAAGAGTTTAACGTTTCGAATGACCGAATAATTGCCATACTGGCAAAAAACGGTCTGGAAATCAATGCCCCGACCCCGAACTCCAAATTGTCTGTGGAAATGTATCAATGTTTGCAGAAAGAACTGGCCAAGGACAAATTGGTAAAAGAGAAGTCGGACCAGATATTACCCACCAAGAACAAAAAGGAGGAATCAAAAACAGATTCGTCAGAAAAAGGTCATGAAGAGGAACCGGACGGTCATCACATCATTATTCATACGACCAAGCTGGTGGATGCTCCAACCGTTGAAGCTCCTGTGTTTCATGGTCCCGACGTGAAAATCATTGGTTCTGTTTCTCCCGAGACGTTGGTGAAAACTTCCAAAAAGAGCATTTCCAGCTCCAAAAAAGGTGAGTCTTCCGAAAAGCAAATAGTAGAAAAAGAGAAATCCACCCAAAAGGAAACTCCGGCAAGTCCTAAAGAGGTGGAAACTTCTGAAAGTCAAGAGGAAATCCCTGAAAATGCTCTCCAAGAGTCATCGGAAGCTCAGCAACAAGAACGGAAAACCGAGCATATTGAGACGGTTGCGCATATTTCGGGTCCGGCTATCATTGGAACAATGGACTTGGAGTCGTTGAAACCCAAGAAAAAAACGGCAGTCAAAGAGAAGAAAGTCCAGAAAAAAGAAAAACCGACAAAAACACAACCCCAAGAGGAAGTTTTTGAAATACCGGAAGAAGTACAACAGGAATCTACTGTCTCGACCCCGGTTCAAGAAGCTCCCGAACACATCAAAACGGTGGTGAACCCACTCAAAGGACCGAAAATTCTCGGAACTATTGACTTGTCCCTTATTCAAAACAATAAGGAAAATGGAAAGAAAGAAGAACATCGAAATGGAGACGGTCAAGATAAGAAGAAAAAGAAAAGAAAACGCGTGGCGAAACCTGTGAAGGCCGCTAATATTCCGAGTGGTAGAGAGGATAAAGAGAAAAGACAAAAACAAGAACCCGAAAAAGTCGAGATTTCAGCAGAAGACATCCATCGTCGTATTAAAGAGACAAAAATGCGTCTCGAAAGCAATACGAAAAAGACCTCCACGGCTGCTAAAAGAAGAAAAGAGAAACGTCAGCTCATTCATGAGCGTATTGAAGAACAAGAGCTTCAAGCAATTGAAGATCAGAAGACCTTGCGCGTGACTGAATTTATCACGGCAAATGAATTAGCCACTTTGATGAATGTGGATGTGACAAAAATTATCTCCACATGTATGAGTATCGGTCTTTTTGTGTCTATCAATCAACGACTTGATGCTGAAAATATTGCTATGCTGGCAGAAGAGTTCGGTTTTAATGTTGAATTCATTGATGCTGAGGAAGAAGATAATATGCACAATGCAGCAGATGTAGATGCAGATGAGGATTTACAACCGCGTAACCCGATCATTACGGTGATGGGACATGTGGATCATGGTAAAACCTCTTTGTTGGACTACATTCGCAAAACCAATGTTATTGCCGGTGAGGCCGGTGGTATCACCCAACACATCGGTGCTTACGAGGTGAGCCTGCCCGATGGACGTAAAATCACCTTCCTTGATACTCCTGGTCACGAGGCGTTCACCGCTATGCGTGCCCGCGGTGCCAAAATTACTGACTTGTGTATCATCGTGGTTGCCGCGGACGATGCCGTGATGCCGCAAACGGTTGAGGCTATCAACCACGCTCAGGCCGCCGGCGTCCCGATGGTGTTTGCCATCACCAAGATTGATAAACCCAATGCCAATCCCGACAAAATCCGCGAGGAATTGGCTAATATGAACATCCTTGTGGAAGAGTGGGGTGGTAAGTACCAATGCCAGGAAATCGATGCAAAACACGGCACCAATGTCCAAGAATTGTTGGAAAAAGTGTTGTTGGAAGCTGATTTGCTCGATTTGAAGGCCAATCCGAACCGTCCTGGCATAGGAGCGGTTATTGAATCTGCTTTGGATAAAGGCCGTGGTTACGTTGCGAAAGTGCTTGTTCAAAATGGTACACTCTCTGTGGGCGACCCGATTCTCGCCGGTAGCTGTTTCGGCAAGGTGAAGGCCATGTTCAACGAACGTAACCAACCTGTGAAATCCGCTGGTCCCGCCCAGCCCGTATTGCTGTTGGGTCTGAACGGAGCCCCGCAGGCTGGAGACACGTTCAAGGTTTGTGAATCCGAACAAGAAGCCCGTGGTATTGCTACCAAACGCGCTCGCCTCGCCCGTGAAATGGGTCTGCGCACGCAAAAACACGTCACCCTCGAGGAAATCGGACGCCGTATCGCTATCGGCGACTTCAAGGAACTCAACATTATCGTCAAGGGTGATGTCGATGGTTCAGTGGAAGCTTTGGCTGGTGAGTTGCTGAAACTCAGTACCGAGCAGGTTCAGGTCAACGTCATTCACAAGTCAGTGGGTCAGGTGACCGAAACTGACGTGATGCTGGCCACCGCCTCCAACGCCCTCATTGTGGCGTTCCAAGTGCGTCCGTCAGCCAATGCCCGCAAGATGGCCGAGGCCGAACAAATTGATATCCGTACTTATTCTATTATATATACCGCTATTAATGAGATTAAGGACGCTATCGCGGGTATGCATTCACCGGAGATTCGCGAAAAAGTGGTTTGCAACATCGAGATTCGTGAGGTGTTCCACATTTCCAAAGTTGGAAACGTGGCCGGCTGTATGGTACTCGACGGAAAACTGCAGCGTAGCACCAAGATCCGCCTTATCCGTGACGGTATCGTCATCTACACGGGCAAACTCGGCTCCCTGCGTCGTTTCAAAGACGATGTCAAGGAGGTTGTTGCCGGTCAGGACTGCGGTCTGAACATCGACGGTTGCAATGATATCAAGGTCGGCGACATCATCGAAGGATACGAGGAATTCGAAGTGGCGTACGGCAAATAATCGGCGAATAATCGGCGAATTTTGCGAATTTAATGAATTTATTTATGTCAAAATCGTAGGGGCGTATCGCATACGCCCCTATTTTTGTAATGAATGACGATGAATGACGAACGAAGAATGACGATGAAAAATAAACACGTTTTTGTATCATTAATCCCGATTTTCTGCGAAAATTTAACCATTTTTTGAAAATAAAAACTGACTGTTTGTTATAACATGTTGAATATCAGCAGAAAAAAATTTTTCCAAAACTGTTCATCGTATTGATTAGTGTATTACTTTTGCGGTGTTTTAGTTCACTAATACACTAATTAAATTTTAACGATATGATACAGTTAAGTAATGTAGAATTCGGGTACGACAAAAACCGCAAGTTGTTCAACGGGGTGAACTGGCAGTTGGAGCCCGGCCACCTGTACGGGTTGCTCGGCCGCAACGGTGCCGGCAAAACCACCCTGCTGAAAATCATGACCGGTCTGTTATTCCCGCAGGCAGGTGATGCCCTTATCGACGGCGAACCCGCACACAAACGCACCGCACAACAGTTGAGCGACATCTATTTCCTCCAAGAGGAGATTTACGTCCCTCATCTGAAAATAAAACAATTCGAGGAAGCCTTCGCGCCGTTTTATCCCAACTTCAGCCATGAACAGTTCACGGAGTACCTAAGAGAGATGGAGATGGACAACATGTTAGGTTTCATCGACAAGTTCTCGCACGGACAGAAGAAGAAGGTGATGATTGCCTTTGCGTTGGCCACCAACGTGCCGCTGCTCATCATGGACGAGCCCACCAACGGCCTCGACATCCCCACCAAGAGCATCTTCCGCAAGATCATGGCCGCCTACGCCGACGAGCAGAAGACGGTGATCATCTCCACGCATCAGGTGCGCGACCTTCACAGTCTCATTGATGCGGTATCCATCCTTGACAATGGCCGTATGATTCTAAACGCATCCAGCGATGTTATTACCGATAAGCTGCTCTTCGATGTCGATGACCAGAAGGCACAGGATGGCAAGGTGTTCTATACTGAGGAGACCCCGCGTGGCATCTATCAGGTAAAGGAAAATGTCAACCACATTGATTCCGCCCTTGATTTGGAACTGCTCTTCAATGCCGCTGTTCAAAACAAGCAGGAATTTACAGAATTATTCAAATAACCTTAAAATCAGAGCATTATGAAAAAATACACGAATAAGATCTTAATCATCACCGCCATAGTTCTGGTGTTAGGCATAATCATCGGTTATACCATCGATTTCCAGACTGGCTACCGCAGTGGCCGAATCAAATATGAGAAAATCGAAAAGGATTCGACGCAGGTACTGCATTTTAATGGTCTGGATGAAATAGAGGCATACGCCGATTCCCTATCCGAAAATCAACCCGAAACGTCTCACCAATAAAATCGTAAAATTATGAATATCAACAATATAATCAAATTAATCAAGGCCTATTTTTATGAAAACTGGCGGAATGATGTCATCTATTCATTTGGCATCATGGCGGCATTATCGCTACTCATGACGATTATGTCCAGCAGTCCCTATCTGACGGAAATAAAAATAGCGGCAGTTGTGTTTATGGTCTATTACCCATGTCGCTTCTTTTCCAAGCTGCACCAACCTTCAAGCAGGATACACTACCTGATGACACCTGCGACCAACGCCGAAAAAGTGGTGACAGGTATGTTTTTGTCCAACATCTATTTCGTGGCAGGCATTGTTTTGTCTGTGTTGATTGGACAGGTTTTGGGTTATGGTATAGTGAATGTGTATAATCCGGGTATTTTTGCGCCATGCGGGATCCACAATTTAGGTGAATTCATAAAAGTTCAGATTCCCACCCATGGGTTGAACATTCTGATATTCTTCACCAGTATTTCCACCATGTTCTTTGCTGCCATCTATTTCAAGAAAAGTCCATTTTGGAAACTGATGCTGACGGGCTTCGTCGTATCGTTGGTTTTGGGAGCCCTCATGGCGGGTACTGAATGGCTGAATGCCTTGGCGGTGGTTCCTGCAGAAATTCGCAACGGAAACTATTATAAAACAGAGCATTACATTGCAACTTCCAAAGACTGGTTCCCGTATGTCGCCTGCTGTGTGTCAATTGTCTATTTCTACGCAATGAGTTTTTTGAGAATGAGAGAAACGGAGGCATAGTATGGATTTCAAGAGCACACAAACCATCTACCGGCAGATCGAGCATTGGGTTTACGAGCAGGTCCTGTCGGGCGCGTGGAAGCCGGGCGAGCGAGCCAAGTCCGTGCGCGAGCTGGCCGTCGCCTTCGAGGTGAACCCGAACACCGTCATGCGCTCCTACGAACGCCTCCAGAATCAGGAGATCATCACCAACAAACGCGGCATCGGCTTCTTCGTCAACGAAGACGCCCCCGAGAAAATCCACGCCATCCGGAAGAAGGAATTTATGGAGGAGGAGGTGCCGGAGTTTTTGAAGAATATGCGATTGCTGGGAATTACGATGGAGGAAATCATGGCAGTTAGTAATTAGTAGTTAGTAGTTAGTAGTTAGTAGTTATGGCGAAAAGGAAATAATATGTACTTTTGCAGTTTATTACGTATAGTTAATATTAACGAATCGCGATCCAACTGCTAATTGCTAACTACTAACTGCTAACTGAAATAAAGTTTCTTACAATATGAAAAAAGCAACAATCTTTACCATCCTCTTCTGCGCCGTCTTCGGCATTGCAAGCGCGCAGAACAGCTATTGGGTGTTCTTCATGGACAAGCAGAACACCACGTTCGATCCGTATCAGTACTTTGATGCGAAGGCCATTGAGCGTTACGCGCAGTGTGGCGCGGACCTTTATGACATCACCAACTATCCCGTGAACAGCCACTATGCCGCGCAGGTGGAAACGGCCTGTGAGGAGCTGGTGGGCACGTCGCGGTGGCTCAATGCGGCCGGCGTGATGGCCACGGAAGAGCAGATTGCCATCATCCGGCAGTTCCCCTTTGTGGCGGGTATCCAGCTGATTGACGGCGATATGGAGGTCGCTGAAGAGCAAATCACCGAAGACAGGGTCCCTCTCTCCACAGAGCAGGTCAGTATCCACCATGGGGAGTTGTTCGAGCAGCACAACATTAGCGGCAAGGGCGTGCGTGTGGCGGTGTTTGACGCTGGTTTCCCGGATGTGGACACCCACCCCGCATTCAAGCATTTGCGTGACAACAATCAGATTGTCAAGACCTGGAACTTCGTGAAGAAGAAAGAGAACGTGTATGAAGCCAACTCGCACGGTCGCATGGTGCTGAGCTGCATTGCGGGTAAAAACGGAAATCAGCTGCTCGGCATGGCACCCGACGCGCAGTTCCTGTTAGCCCGCACCGAAGTGGCCTCCGAGCCGAAGAAAGAGGAGGTCTGGTGGGTGCAGGCACTCGAATGGGCCGACCAGAACGGCGCCGACATCGTGAACAGCTCCCTCGGCTACGGCAAGCAGCGCTATATGCTCAAGCACATGGACGGCAAGACCTCGATGGTGGCCAAGGCCGCAAACACCGCTGCCCGCAAGGGTATTTTGGTGTGCAACTCCATGGGTAACGAGGGCACCGACAACGAATGGAAGATGCTCATCACCCCCGCCGATGCCGACAGCATCTTGTCGGTGGGTGCCGTGAAAAGTTTAGATGTCATCGCCAGTTTCAGTTCGTTCGGTCCCACGGCGGACGGTCGCATGAAACCCAATGTGGTGGCTATGGGCGTAAACAACTTGGTGGCGGGTAGCAAGGGCAACTTCACGCGGGCTAACGGTACCTCCTTCTCCTCCCCGATGATGGCCGGTTTCGCTGCATGCGTCAAGCAACTGCACCCCGAGTACACCGCCTGGCAACTGAAAACCGAGATTGAGAAGTCCGGCAACCACTATCCCTATTTCGACTATGCGTTCGGCTATGGCGTGCCGCAAGCCGGCTACTTCTTCGGCGAAAAACCCGAAGTGAAGGACAATCTGACGCTCTATGAGAATGAAAAGGCGATATACGTCATCTCCAAAGACCCCGAATCCAAGATTTTCTTCAAAATTGTGAATGGCGACGGCACGATAGAAAAATATAGTGAATCTGCATTGTATAACGAAAGAAATGTGGAAGATGCAGGACAATCGTTGGAATTTCCAAAATATTGGTTGAAAGACGGGCAGACATTGGAAATCTGGAGCGATGGTCAGCATCTGAAACATGTTTACGGTCAGCAGACACTGCCCAAGGTGGATAGTCTGGTGGCGGCGGATTCCCGTTCAGCCAACTGCAACCGTCGTTTCGACACGCCCGACAACGACATCTACAAACGTGGGATTCTGGACAAGTACAAATTCAGCTTCGTGCTGAACGCTTCGTTCATGATTCCTACGCAATGGCAAGCTCCGGAAGCGGGACCTTTGCGCGACAAAAACGGCGTTTCCCGTTCGCTGACCGTGGCTTTCGACAACAGCTGGAAGTTGGCGCGGGCGTATGGTCTGGGATTCCGCATCGGGTTCGGTTCCTCTTGGTATGCCGTGGACCGTCTTCTTTTGCCAGCCGATATGATGCCGGCAACGATGGAGGGTATCCATACGGGAAAAAACAACCTGAAGGTGACGAAGTTCGACCTCGAGCTGTTCCAGCGTTTCTTCCTGGGTAACACGGTTTTGGAGAATTGGTACTTGGACACGGGCATTTTCGGCGAATGGAACGCCGGTGGCCGCTATAAATTCGCCGGGAACAGAGACAAGGAGTTTTTCACCTACGAGAAGTCCGAATATATGCTCGATAAGATGAACCGGTTCGATTACGGTGTCCGCTTGCGCGTGGGTGTCACGAGACGCTTCGCCATCTATGGTCAGTACCGTATTTCCAACCTGTTGAAGAAGGATCTTTACCCGAGCGATCTGCCGAAATGGGAGATCGGCATCCAGTTGTTCTAATGACGTAAGACTTATGAAAACCGCGTCCCAATCTCATAGCCATTAATTCCGGGGCGCGGGAAACCAAAACCGCAGAGATGCTTTTTGATTCTCTGCGGTTTATTTGTGTTAAGACTTAGGACTTAAGACTTGAGATCTAAGACGTTTGGGGGTGATAGTTGCCAATGGCTAATAGCCAAAAGCTAACAGCTAAAGGCCAACAGCCAATAGCCATAGTCATAGTCGCTATATCTTTACGGAATACAAATTCCGTCCTCCCGCAACCAAGCGTAAATCTGTCGGAACTTTTCCTCCTCCGGCAAGTCCGCATCTACCCAGCGGATGTTGAATCCCATGCGTTCCATGCGGCGGAACCAGGTCATCTGCCGTTTGGAGAATTGGTGGATGGCGGTGTTGAGTTGCGAGACCATATCGCCGTAGTGCAGTTCGCCTATAAGATATTGGGTGATAAACTTATACTCTAATCCGTAACGAATAAGTCGTTCGGGCGGGATGCCTTCGTCAAGGAGGGCTCTCACCTCATCGACCATACCTTCCTGCAAACGGGCCTGCAGGCGTCGCGTGATGCGCTCGCGGATGTGGTTGCGCTCGCCGCACATTCCGATGATGGCGGAGTCCAGCGGCTTTACGCGCTCGCTCAATTCGGGGTGCTTGGCGTAGTAGTCCTCAATCTCTATGGCGCGGATCAGGCGCGGTCGTTCGGACGTGTCGGTGTCGTTATGTAATGACTTGTAAGCGGCGAGCATCTCCGTCAGTTCCTCATCGGTATGGGTTTCCAAGTCGCGACGCAGTTCGGGGTTTTCGGGTACGGGGAAGAGCCGGTAACCGCGCAGCACCGCTTCCACATACATGCCGCTGCCACCGCATAGCACAATGCGATGGCCTCGGGCGCGGCTGCCCTCCATCGCCTCGTATGCCGCCTGCTGGTAACGGAACACGTTGTATTCCACGCCGGGCTCTTCAATGTCAATGAGATGATAGGGGATGGGATTTCCATTGTATTGATACTCTGACAAATCCTTTCCAGAACCGATGTCCATACGGCGGAACACCTGACGGGAGTCAGCGCTCACGATTTCGCCGCCCAACTCGGCTGCAATGCGTACCGCTACCCCAGTCTTGCCCGTGGCGGTTGGACCCAATACGGTGATTATCGGTTCTTTAGCAATCATTTTACTGGCGTTTGTTTGGGAATGTCGTAAATGTCCATGTTTTTGATTTCCTCGCCTTCGATCTCGAAGCGCAGCATTGTCAGGCGCGTGTGGATGCCATATAAACCTGCCGCACCAGGATTGATAAACAGCAAATTGTGGTACTTATCGTACATGATTTTCAGGATATGGGAGTGCCCGGCCACGAAAATAGTCGGCTTCTCCTCGCGGATGATCTGCAACGCTTTGGGCTGGTAACGTCCGGGCGAACCCACAATGTGCATCAGCGCAACCTTGTGTTTCTCGCAGGTAAAAACCTCATATTCGCCCACTTCGCGGCGAATATCCCAGTCGTCGCAGTTGCCATAGACCGCCCGCACCGTCGGGGCGATGATGCGCAACTCGTCCAAGATGCTGTCGTTCATAATGTCGCCGGCATGCCAGATTTCGTCGCAACCCTTGAAAAAGGTGTATGCGTCGGGATGCAGGAAGCCGTGGGTGTCGGAAAGTACGCCAATCTTCATTCTTTCACAGGATTACGTTGTTTGACGACTTCAAAGAGAGCGATGCCGGTGGCCACGGAGACGTTGAGTGAGCGGATGGTGCCGACCATCGGAATGGTGACCGTATCGTTGCAGTGCTTGAGGTAGTCCCATGCGATGCCTTCGTACTCGTTGCCCATAATGAGGCAGACGGGTCCGGTGAAATCCTTGTTGTAGTTCGCGTGGTTGGCTTTCTCGGTCACGCCGATAACTTCAATGCCGCTATCTTTCAGATACTGAATTACTTCCACGAGGTTGGAGTGCCGGCAAACGGGCACCTTGTGCAGTGCGCCAGCAGAGCTTTTCACGGCATCCTCGTTGAGCTGTGCACCGCCGTTGAGCGGCAGGATGATGGCATCGACGCCCGCGCATTCAGCCGAGCGGGCAATCGCGCCCACATTACGCACATCCGTAATCTTGTCGAGCAGCAGCAGGAACGGCACGCGGCCCTCCTCAAAAATTGACGGCACGATGTTGTAGATGTCGCAGTATTCAATGGCCGACAGGAACGCAATCACGCCCTGGTGGTTCTGTCGCGTGAGTCGGTTCAGCTTCTCCTGCGGCACGTACTGGAACGGGATTTTCCGCTGCCGTACCTCGTAGAAGAGCTGCTTGAACAGTTCGCCTTGCAAGCCCTTCTGGAACAGCACTTTGTCGATGGTCTTGCCACTCTCGATGGCTTCCATCACGGGGCGCATACCGTAGGTGATTTCTTGGTCTCTGGTCATTTGTTTGGTGATTTGTGAACAGATGGTAATATTTGTAGAGACGTTTCATGAAACGTCTCTACATCCATATCGTAACTGCGTAATCTAGTTTTTCGGCATCCTTACGAAATGCGGCATCTCCGCGGGCAGTTCCATTGATAGTTCGATGTAGCCGGCGAACTCGCCGTTCTCGAACCACGGGGACTGGTAAACCAGCTTTTTCACGCCGTTCTTCTCGATGGTGTAGGCGTTGAGGTTGTGGTTTTTCAGCATTTCCATCAGTTTGGTGCGGGCAGGTTCTGGATGGCAGTCCAGCAGGTTCTGCCCGATGATGTGCTTGCCGTGGCTGAGCACGCGCTCGGCGGTTTCGTTCATTTCCAGAATTTTACCGTCTTTGTCGCAAACCGTGACGGAAAACGGGACATTGTGAAAATATTCCAACATAATCTTTGTTTTTAATTCGGTGGCAAATGTACACAAAATACTATTGTGGTGAAGCAATTTTTTGAGTTAACGAAACATGTCTGTATATATTTGTGTTTTTTGTACTTTTGCGTTTTCAAAGATTTGTGAAATTTGATGTTTGACGAGGTCAATTTTGGTATTAATGAGAAATTAAATGAAAATACATAGCTTATGAAACGGACAATTACCCTTATAACCTTTCTGGTTCTTTGCGCTGCTACTCTTTTTGCGCAGGCGCCGGAGAAGTTCAGCTATCAAGCAGTGGTGCGTAATGCCAACCACCAAGTGGTTGCCAATGCATCTGTGAGTGTACGTTTAAGCATTTTGCAAGGGAGTACCGATGGTAAAACACTCTATGAGGAGACGCACTTTGTGGCCACCAATTCTAATGGTTTGATGACCGTAGAAGTTGGCGGTGGCAAAGCGGAACAGGGTGTTTTTGAAGATATTAATTGGGCGCAAGGTCCGTTCTTCCTGAAGACTGAAACTGACCCTAATGGCGGCGAAGACTATTCAGTCACGAGTGTACAACAGCTGTTGAGCGTACCATACGCGTTATATGCCAAAGAGGCTGGCAATAGATTCAGTGGAGACTACAACGACCTGAAAAACAAGCCTTCGATTCCACAGAATGTTGGTGAATTGACGAATGATGCGGGTTACATAACCCTGAAAGACCTTAACGAATCATCTAAAAGTGGCGAAACAAATGGAGCCGGTATTATTCAGACGGATGCTTGCGGAGAGATAGACTTGTGCCAGTTAGCGAATCGGTTGGCGATGATGGAGGCTGCTCTGTTACCCACCGTCACCACAGGAACGGTGAGCAATGTTTCGGAAACTTCCGCCACCTGCGGTGGCACGGTCACAACTAACGGCTACAGTGCGGTCACTGGGCGTGGTGTCTGCTGGGCAACTGCACCAAACCCGACCGTGGAGGACAACCAAACAAGCACTGGCAATGGCACAGGTACGTTTACAAGCACGCTTGCAAACTTGACTCCGAACACCACCTATTATGTGCGGGCTTACGCCACCAACAGCGTGGGTACGGCTTACGGTGAAGAGGTGAGCTTTACCACAACTGATGCACAGCAAGATACTTGTACGATTGTCACATTGCCGTATTCTGAAGATTTCGAAAATTATACTACTTCCACCTCGTTAGAGACGGGTGTGCAGCCTGGATGTTGGGATGTGGTTTCCGAGGAAGTCGCACTCAACGATGCCACGAAACCTCAAGTGTATCGCGGATATGCAGCCAGCGGTAGGTACTCACTGAGAATGAAGAATCGTTGCACCTTTGCTATGCCTGCATTGAGCGAAGATATTAATGTCAGAGATTTGACGCTGACATTTCACTTGCGCCAGCCTAATACAGTTTACCGTCTGCAAGTGGGTGTGGTAAACGATGCCGGCGAGTTCACGCTTGTGAAGACGATAAAATGCAGTAGTACAAGTATAGAAGAAAAAACAGTGAATTTTTCTAACTATGCGGGTAATGGCCACCGGATAGCATTCCGTAACACCGTGATATCAGGTTCCACGTTAGACTATAGTTACAACTACATTGACGATATCGTTATCAATGGTCCAGTTTCAGCCACACTGCCAACGATCAACACAGGAACGGTGAGCAGTGTTACGGCAACAACTGCTACTTGTGGCGGCAATGTCACTGCTGACGGTGGTGCGACAGTGACAGAATGCGGCGTTTGCTGGGGAGTGAACGCGAACCCAACTATTGCCGGAAACCATATAGCTGTAGATAATCCCTCGGTAGGAACGTTCTCTGTAAACATCACAGGCCTCACCGACGGCACTACTTACCACATGCGGGCTTATGCTACCAACAGCGTGGGTACAGCTTATGGCGAGGAGGTGAGTTTTACCACGGTAGAATTGCAGGACACTTGCCCTACCATTTCGTTGCCATACAGTGAGAATTTCGATAGCTACACCAACTCCACCACTGCTGCCACTGGTGTTGAGCCAACCTGCTGGCGTCTGGTGCAAGCAGACGCGACGATGACAGATGCAGCCCGTCCGCAACTGTACTACAAGAGCAGCTATGCCCACAGTGGTAGTTATAGTTTAAGGATGAGTTATTGCGGAGTGTATGCTATGCCTGCTCTGTCTGAAAATGTACAGCTGAAACATGTGCAATTAGAAATGTATCTTCGCCAGACAAACACGGCCTACCAATTGCAGGTGGGCGTTTGGGAGGACAATGGCACGTTTGTCCCTATAACCACATTCAACAATAGCACCACGAACACGGAACACGTGACGTGTGACTTTTCCAATTACACGGGTTCTGGTCGCCGCATTGCTTTCCGCAACATTAACAGCAACAGCAATGCTTACAGCTACAACTACATTGATGATGTTTCGCTAATTGTTTTGATGCCGCAGGGATACTATGACAATGCCGTGAACAAAAGCGGCAATACGTTACGAGAGGCATTACATAATATCATTAAAGTGCATGATACACTGTCTTACAATGATTTATGGCAGTCTTTTTATTCTACGGATAAGCGTCCGGACAACAACAAAGTGTGGGATATATATTCCGACAAACCGGGTTACACCCCAGCTTACTATTTCACGTTTGGCAGCGACCAATGTGGTTCCTATTCGGCTGAAGGCGACTGTTACAATCGTGAGCATTCCGTGCCCAACAGTTGGTTCGGCGGCAGCGTTGCGCCTATGTACACTGACCTGTTCCACCTTTATCCCACAGACGGATATGTCAATTCCAAACGGAGCAACCTGCCCATTGGCAAAGTGACAAGTGCATCATGGACCAGCACTAACGGATCCAAGGTAGGTACGTCCAATATATCCGGTTATTCTGGGCAAGTATTCGAACCTATCGACAGCTTCAAGGGTGATTTTGCCCGTACTTATTTCTACATGGCTGTTTGTTATATGGACAAGAATCTTGGGGTGGAGACACAATCCAATTTTTCCGGCGGCGACCTCAAACCATGGGCAAAACAGCTATTGCTTCAATGGGCCGCTTTGGATCCCGTCAGTCGGAAAGAAATAGACCGTAACAATGCTATATACGAACTTCAGAATAATCGTAACCCGTTTATAGATCATCCTGAATTGGCGGCGAAGATTTTCGGCAACGATTCAACGCCATTTTCCCTCAATAAATCTGCTAATTCCTTCAGCAACCCTTGAAGTGGAAGATATATGTAACCCGGGTATAGGCCAACATCCAGTTTAACCCAGCATGATATACAAGTCGGGATACTGATGCGGGGATTCTTTTTTGTGGCGTGTGAGCGCAAAGGCCATTGTCAGCGTTCCGATACGACCGCAGTACATGTTGACAATCAGAACGAGCTTGGCCATCCAATTCCAATTGGCGCATTCGCCGGTGGACAATCCGCACGTGGTGAAGGCCGAGAATGATTCAAACAGCGCATGAAGCAGCTGGACATCCGGTTGTACGACCGTGAGCAAAAAGCAGGAGACAATCATAAACGCCGCCGACATCATCATGATGGTGGTTGCTTTTTCCACCATAGATGGTGAGATGGCTTTATGGTCGAACTCAATGTTTTTCTTACCTTGTACCGTGGCAATTACAGATTTGATGACAATGAACAAAGTGGTCGTTTTGATGCCACCGCCAGTGGAGCTGGGTGAGCCGCCGATAAAAATGGCCAACAATATCAAGAGGATGGTTGACAAATGCATCATATTGACATCCAACACGTTGAAACCAGATGTGCGACAAGTGACCACTTGGAAGATAGTCGTGAATAGTTTGTTTCCTAAACCATCAATGCCTTTCAGCGTGTTATTGTATTCCAATAAGAAGAAAAGAATGCTGCCTATAATAAGAATGGCAAAGGTGACGTAAAGGACGATTTTGGTCTGTGGCATCAGCGATTTCCAGTGGTATTTGTTGCGTTCGCGGATATAACGGTAGCTGAAGAAGTCGCGGATGGTGAGGAAACCGATACCTCCAAGGAACACCAACGCCATTATTACCACTTGCGGGAAATAGCTGCCAGGTACACCGAGATTTAGCAGACTGTCGTCAATGAGTACGAAACCACCGTTGTTAAACGCTGATACCGTATAGAATATGGAGAAGAATAGGTTTTGCTTGTCGGAAATGAAGAATCCTGTCGATTTCCAGTAGGTGAAAAGGAATGCCACGCCTGCCGCTTCAATGATGAAGGTGGTCAGCACGATGCTGCGCAATAACCCCACGGAATCAGAAAGACGGTCGGCAGACATCATGTCGCGGATCATGTACTGGTAGCGCAGACCGACCATAGAGCGCGACAAAAAAGTAGAGAAAAACGTTGCGAAAGAGAGGATGCTCATACCGCCTAACTGGATCAGCATCAGAATCACCACCTGCCCTTTGAAGGTGAAACAGGCCGATGTGCTTACTACCGAAAGTCCTGTGATACAGCTGGCACTGGTGGCGGTGAAAAGTGCGTCAATAAAGGAGATTCCGTTGGTGGTCATACGGGGCATCATCAGCAGAATAGTACCGATGGATATAAGGAAGAGGAACGACCCGACCATCAATATGGGAGGACTGAGATGGTATTTTCCCAAGGTGCTGCTCATCTTCGCCATCTCCACCAGAACAATGATCAAAAAATAGAATTGGATGAATATCAGATAGATATTCTCGAAATTATGCGCATTGACAATGTCTATATGGAAAACATTTATGGAGATGAACTGGAGGATGAGCAAAAGGATAATCAGAAATTCACCCCACGACTGTTTGAGGTATTCTTTACGGTGCAGCGAGTAGAAGAGCTGTACGAAATATTTGGCCACGTAGAAACAGAGGCTGATGTGTATTATCCAGCGAATGAGCGTTTTAATTTGTGGGGTAATGTAGAGACCATGGTAGCAGAAAATACACGCAATAGTTACGATGGAAATCACCAGACTGCAAATCCGCAAAATCCGCTGGATGCGGTCTTTGTGGTTCACAATGTGAACACGGAGTTTTCCGTTGTACTCGTCGTGATTTCCGAAAAAGAACATTATAGGTTGATTTTGATGAAATTGTCTATGTCGCGATCTTTGCCGAACAACACAAAAACATCGTCTTTGCGAATGACGGTGGAGTTATCAGGCACACCGATAATGTGTTGTTTTGTGGTGAGTTCCTTGTTCTCAATCTCTTCAAAATTACGGCGTATAGTTACCAAGCTGAGGTGGTGGTTGTCGCGGAAGTTGATGTCACCGAGGGTTAGTCCTTCGAGACGGTCGGGGGCAATGATGGAGGCAATGCGGTATTCATCAGGCATCTGCAAGTAGGACAGGATGTTAGGGTTGCTAAGACGTTCCGCCAAATTGGTGGCCAATTCCTCTTCGGGAGACAGGAATTCCGTGATGCCCATCTTTTCCAAAATGGTCTGTTGGTGTGTGCCTTTGATGCGGCAGTATATCTTTTCAATGCCTAAGTCTATGAGGTTGGAGATGCAGAGCAGCCGTTCCACGAAGTCATCCCCGATGGCTACAATCACGGCATCGAAATCTTTGATATTTTCGTTGAGCAGGGCGCGTTTGTCGGTAGCGTCGGTACAAACAGCATACGCCACATCATCGCTGATGTTCTGCACTTTTTTCATGTCTTTGTCAATGACCAAAACCTCAAAACCCTTTTCTGAAAGGGCTATGCTGATAGCCTGACCGAATTGACCTGCGCCGATGACGGCAAATTTCTTCTGAGCCATAATTGCAATCGTTTAGAAAAACGGCGAAAATAAAAAATTTTCCGCTACTTTTTCAGTTTTACTACTGTAATGCCAGCGCCCCCGAGTTCAAGCATCTCATCGTGAAACTCTGCAACATTTTGTCTTTTAGCAAGATACTGTCTGACAACACTCCGCAAAATGCCGTTTCCTTTTCCGTGAAGAATGCGCAAATTATTCACGCCCAGCATTTCGGCTTCGTCGAGATACTCTTCCAGATTGTGCACCATCTCTTCGGCCCGTTGCCCGCGCACATCCAAGGTGCTGTTGAAATCGGAGAGTTTTTTGTTAAGGGCATCCGCAATGGTGCCGGTGTTGAATTGTGACACGTGGCCTCTTTCCACATTCCGCGCCTCTTTCTTGCTGATTTTGATGAGCTTGTCGAGCTTGGTGCGGAAATTCACCGAATGGAAGGAAATCATCACGTCATTGCCGTCAATTTGCGTCACCTCGCCAGCGATTTGAGAATCAGGCATATAAACGGAATCGCCTACGCGGATGGTCTTATCCTGCACTTCTTCGGCGGTCTGTCGTTTCTCCACCGTTTTTTTCCGATGAACAGGAATGAGGGCTTTCACTGCCTCGGCCTCCGCTTTCTCCACATGCTCGATCTCCTTCTGCATCTCTTTTTTGAAGGATTTCACCTCTTCCCTCGCCGCTTTGGTCTTCTCCGCATCGGCTTTCGACTCTTTGATTTCGCGAATCGTGTTCTCGATGATTTTGTTCGCGCTATCTACAATGTAGTTGGCTTGGTTTTTGGCTTTAGTGAGAATTTCCTTGCGCTGCTTGTCGAGTTGAGCGAACTTTTCGGCATATTCGTCAATCATCACTGCTAACTGGTCATCGGCGGCACGCACCATTTTGAGCTTCTGTTCTGTCTCGATCTGCGTGATTTCAATCTCCTCTAATTTCCGTTCGTAGTCGATTTGAGCCGTGCCGGATTTTTGAATCGCATTGTCGATGATTTGCGGATCCAGTCCGATTTGGCGGGCAATCTCGTAGGTGAAAGAGCTTCCGGGTTTACCGATTTTGAGGACGAAAAGCGGAAGTAACGCATTGGTGTCGAACAACATGGCACCGTTTTCGGCTTCCGGATGCGTGTCGGAGAACATCTTGAGGTTGCCATAGTGCGTGGTGATGATGCCGAACGCTTTCGTGTCGTAGTAACGTTCCAAAATTGATTCGGCTAACGCCCCGCCTAGGGTAGGTTCGGTGCCGCTGCCGAATTCGTCAATCAGGAACAACGACTTGGCGTTAAGATGCTCATCCATCATTTTAAGATTCTGCAAATGAGAACTATATGTACTCAAATCATTGTCAATGGACTGTTCATCGCCAATATCAATAAAGATGCTCTCGAAAATGCCCATATCGGAGGTACTCAGCATCGGGACGGGCAGGCCGCATTGCATCATATATTGCAGTAGGCCAACGCTTTTCAGGCATACAGACTTGCCGCCGGCGTTGGGTCCGGAAATGATCAGAATCCGTTTTTCAGGCAGCAATCGGATGTCCAACGGCACCACCTCTTTGTGGTGTTTTTTGTAGTTGAGGTAGAGTAGGGGATGTTTGGCCTGGTACCACTGCACCATGGTTTTCGGATGAATATGGGGCACCGAAGCGTCAATATCGATGGCGAAGAGGGCTTTGGCACGAAGGAAGTCGTACTTGCCCATCAGTTTTTGGGCGTCGAGGAGGTCATCGATAAGCGGGCGGATGGTGTCCGTGATTTCTGTCAGGATGCGGATGATTTCGCGTTGTTCGGCGTTTTGCAGTTCCTTGAGTTCGTTGTTGGCATCGAAAACCTCTGTCGGTTCGATGAAAACGGTTTGTCCGGTGGCGGACTCGTCATGTACGAAACCGCGCAAACGGCGTTTGAACTGGGCGGAGACGGGAATACAGAGTCTTCCGTTGCGTATGGTCATTTCGGCATCCTCCTTCACGATGCCGTCCTGCTTGGCAGTGGCGAGAATCTTGCGGATTTGACGGTCTGCTTCGCGGGAGAGGCGGTTCATCGCTCCTTTGATATGAGCCAGTTCGTCGGAGGCGTTGTCGCGCATTTGACCTTTATCGTCCAAAATGCGATTTATGGCGCTCGTCAGGTCGCGCTGCAGCGGCATTTCTGCGCATATTGACCAAAGGCGCGGGTAACGGTTGTCCTCGTGGCGCACCTTGAAATAAACGAAAATGTTGGTCATGGACTGGATGAATCCGCGCAGGCAGGCGAGTTCTTCAAGTTCGATATGGGTGCCGTCAATACGGAGACGTTTCAGCGTTTCGCGGAGGTCGTAGAAGTCCTGTGCGGGAAACGGTTCGTCGAAAAGCAGCAACTGGCGGAACTCTTCCACCGCTTCCAATGCCGGCATGATCTGCAGCATGTCGGTCATAAACTGCATACTTTCCACTGCTTCCGCCCCTTGTGGACTCAAGCAGTGCTCCAGAATCAGCCGCCGCACGATGTCAAAACCGATTTTTTCCTCAAAATTATCTGGATAGAGCATATAAGTTTTGTCAGTTTTAAAATGGCGGCAAAGGTACGAATTTTTTGCTTTGTGATTTGAGGACGTTTAGAGACGAGAGAAACACATCTCTACAGATTATACAAACTTCTTTTTCACGAGATCAATGACAAATCCTGGCAGCAGAAAACATAGAAACAGGAAAAAGTAATTGATGGCTCCGGGGATTTTCATTTTCCGGCCGTGCAGGGTCGCGCGGACGCCGCGTTTTGCAATCTGCTCGGGTTTCAACATAACACCGATGGCGCACAGACGCTTCCGCATTTTTACCGGCAGATTATAGAGGTCCGTATCAACAGCACCAGGGCAGACACAGCACACTTTCACTCCGTAATGACTTAATTCATAGTGAATTCCTTTTGAGAATTTTAACAGATATGATTTCGAAGCTTGATAAACAGCGATGGTCGGGAAGCTCATGAAAGCCGTGATGGAACTGGCGTTGAGGATGTAACCACACCGGCGCTCTTTCATCTTCTGCCCGAACAGCACACATAAGTCCGCAGGCGTGGTGCAGTGCAGCATGGTCATTTTGTGGCTTAATGCCATCGGTTTATCTACAGCCGCCCCAAAATAGAACATGCCGGCGTTGTTGACCAGCACCTCGATGATGAGGTTTTCGCTCTCGCAGAAGTCGAAAAGCTCCTGCGCCGCATCGGGAGTTGTCAAATCCTGATAGCGGGTGCGGATTTGTTGTTCGGGGAACATCGCCTGCAAACTCTTTTTCGCTTCCTCATTCAAGTCCTCCCGATTGCTGACAATCAAGATGTTGTATCCTTGCCGCGCCCATTCTTCCGCATAGGCGAGTCCGATTCCGGAACTTCCGCCCGTGACTAAAGCAAACGTGTTTTTCTTTGTATTATTCATAGTATCATTTGAACTTTGAACCTTAAGCCAGCATCATTTTAGCTTTGATGACGGCGTTGACCAACGCATCTGCCTCCTCAAACGTGTTATAAAGGGCGAAGGAGGCGCGGACGGTGCCTGGAATGCCGAAATGGGTCATAATGGGTTGCGTGCAGTGATGTCCCGTACGAACCGCAATTCCTTGATGATCAAGTAGAACGCCCATATCGTAAGGATGGATGTTACTCACAAGGAAGGAGATAACGCCTGTCTTATGGGTCGCCTCTCCGATGAAGCGCATCCCCTCGATTTTGGACAGTTTTTCGGTGGTGAAAGCGAGAAGTTCTTGCTCGTATGCTGCAATCTTCTCCAAACCAACGCTTTGGATGTATTCGATGGCTTTGCGCAAACCGATGACATCGCCGACAGAAGGGGTGCCGGCCTCAAACTTGAAAGGAAGATCATTATAAGAGGTCTTCTCAAATGTTACATCCTTGATCATCTCGCCACCGCCTTGATACGGTTTCATCTCGTTGAGCCACTGTGACTTACCATACATAACACCGATACCCATAGGAGCATACATCTTATGGCCAGAGAAGCAATAGAAGTCGCAATCGAGGGCTTGTACGTCCACGGGGCAGTGCGCCACCGACTGCGCGCCATCGATAAGCACAGGCACGTTGCGACTGTGTGCGATGCGGATAATCTCTTCGACAGGATTTATCGTTCCTAATGTGTTGGAGACGTGTGTCACGGCCACAATTTTGGTTCGGTCTGTAATCAGACTGTTCAATTCGCTGATTATCAGCTCTCCTTTGTCATTGAACGGCAGCACTTTGAGTTTCGCGCCATGTTCTTCGCAAGTCAGTTGCCATGGTACGATATTGGAATGGTGTTCCATTTCGGAGATGATGACTTCATCGCCTTCATGCAGGAAGGTGCGTCCGAAAGAGTTGGCTACCAGGTTGATGGATTCGGTAGCTCCTCGCGTGAAGATGACCTCCTGCGTGGTAGGCGCATTGATGTATTGACGCACAGTCTCCCGCGCCTGTTCAAACTCGTTGGTGGCTAACTGACTGAGACAGTGGACTCCACGATGGATGTTACTGTTGATGTGCAGGTAATAATCATTCAGCGCGTCAATCACCATTTGCGGCTTTTGCGTGGTGGCGGCATTGTCCAAATAGACCAATGGTTTGCCGTAAACCTTTTCGTTTAATATGGGAAAATCGGATCTATTCATGGGATGGATTATTTTCGGGTGTCACAGAGTCGGTGTTTTGTAATGTATCATTATTGTTTTGATTGTCAAAGGGTTTCATGTATCGTAGTTGGGTGGCGTACATCAGTACCCACAGCACGGACATGATGATGCCGTTCAAATCCATAGCCACAAGTCCACCAATGACGAAGTTCATCACGCAGAATTCCAAGATTTTACCGATGGTATAAACGTGGAAACCGGCTTTATTCAATTTTACCAACATAAGGAACGCGCCGACGAACAGCATGAGTTGTACAACAGCCAATAGTAGATATTGCCAATTGCTAATAGAGGTGTAGATGGAGAGGATTTGATCCGTTTGTTCTGCCGGGAACATGCCCATCTCTTTGATCATTTCCATGGATTTCTGCATATACTCAGGTGCAAAAGCCCAACAGATATAGGCAATGGCCGAAAAGGTGGAATTCAGCATCGTGATGATGCCCAAAATCCATAATATTGGTGTGCGTTTCGGTGTAATGGTTTCGGGATTATTCATAAGTTTCTGCTTTTCGTTTTATTTGGTAACATTCAGTAGAAGTCTTGCACACTTTCCACCGCTCATCTGAACGTAAACCAATGATCCATAAAATGTTATCTCCTGAACATAGAAGCCGGATTTTTTCTTTGGAGAAACGGTCTATTTTGTGGTCGGTGAAAAAGTCGCTGAGCTTTTGGCGGCCTTTACCGCCAAGAGGGTAGAAATAGTCGCCATGCTGCCACGGTCGGATCTGCAACGGAAAGTTGAGTTTTTCTTTAGGGATATAAAGAGTGTTTGGATTTTTCTCAAAAACCATATCTTTGTGATATTCAAACTCTTCCATCTCGAAATAGAGTTTTAGATTCTCCAAATTTTCTATTTCGATAATGTGGTTTTCTTCTTCATTTTTTGGTTTGACAATAAGAAAATCTCTGTCAACCAATAGGATATGGGTTTCCGAAAGAAAAAACTTGCCGGGTTTGAAATCGGTACTTTGAGCAAGTTTCAGACTTGTGTCTGACGAAAAGCCAAAGCGGGTAAGTAGCTCATATAAAAGCAAATCCTTGTCTTCGCATTCGGCTAATCGGGTGCGACTGATGCAACAACGGCTCCCTTCTATTGAGACTACTTTCTTTATTTCCGCTTCAATATGTTTCTGATAATAAGCGTATTGTTGCTGTAAAATATGTCGGGATCGCGTATTGGTTTGTAAAAACTGCGGGTTGAGGATTTCCAGTTGTGGGATCACAGAATGGCGGATGCGGTTACGTGCAATTCGCTCATCATGATTAGTGTAATCTTCGACGTATCTAAGATGATGGTTTTCCGCATATTGTCGGATTTCTTGAGCCGTAAAAACCAGCATTGGGCGGATGATTTTGCCGTTCACGGGCGGGATGCCGCACATACCTTTGAGTCCGGTGCCCCGACAGAGGTTGAGAAGTTGCGTTTCGGCGGCGTCGGTAGCTTGGTGTGCGGTGACAAGGTGGTCGAAGTCGGCCATGATTTCCGAAAACCAGTTGTATCGTAGCTCCCGGGCGACCATCTCTACTGATTTTCCAGAGTTTTTCTGAATTTCCAGCGTGTCGAATTCACGAATGAACAAAGGAATCTGCCATTGTTCAGCGGTTTCTTTCACGAACTGCATGTCACGGTCGGAGTCTTTGCCGCGCAGGTGGAAGTTGCAGTGTGCTATCGCAAACTGCAAGCCCGCTTCCCGGAAAAGAGATGCCATAACCATGGAATCCGCACCGCCGCTGACCGCCAAAAGGTAGCGTTTGCGGAGGGCTTCATCACCCGCCAAAGTCTGTAATTCTTGCAAAAACCGCGTCAACATGTTTTATGATTCAAAGTCCGAGCGAATTTTAAAATAACGGCGGATTTCCATCTTCATATACTCAAAAGACCCAAAATGGATAGCTTTAGGGGTTTCGTCCTTGCGCATCATCACCATGCCGGAGCTGACAGGATCAATGTAGGGGGTGATATCGGTTTCAAGGGAGAAGGAGAGGTCGAAATTGCGTATGGTCACGCGGTTGAAATTGCCACTGACCTCTTCGAACATAATGCCGTTTTCCTCACAGAAAGCTTGCAGTTGCGGGGCGGTTTCATCCCACATCTCTGGTTTGTCGTTCGGGTTAAAGTAGAAAACAACCGCATTGTAATCGGGTAGGGTGTCCACCATTTCTGACAGTTCAAATCGTCCCTGGTCGTTGATGAAAAACTGTTCCGTCAGTTGCGTTTTCCTGTGGTATTTTCCGGGGTCGTTGATGAAATCTTGTTTTGTGGCCTTCGACACGGAGTGTATCCATTCGTATTCCTTTGTGGTGCGGAATTCGCCGTTTGGGAGACGTAAAGTTTGCCAGTTTTCCGTTTCCAGATTCTCGCCACGTTGGTTGGCCACACTGATGGCAACAGGCAGTACATCGAGAATGCGTTGCGTGCCAAAACCGGAGGTGGTGGCGAGATAAACCCATTCGCGGTTTTCGGATTGCAGCAGCCACAGTTCCCGCCCTTCCGGAAGCCGTTCCACACATTCTACACCCCATTTTTCAGGGAAAACCGATTTTGCCGTCCATTTATGCCCTTGAAAGTTCAAGGCTTTTTCCATAAAACTCTCTAACACCTCATCCTGCAATGGGTATAGGGTGGTTTGGCTGTGGACATCCGCAAACAACGTGTCCCTAATGACATCAATCGGATAAATCACATTTTCATTATCCATATTATTTTGATTGTTTTTTCTTGATTGACAGTTTGTTAATAAAACAATCAAACAGATGGCAATGATATAGGTTAAGGGGTTTTGTTTCATTTTGAAATTTTTCGCAAAGATAGTATTTTTAAGGTTAATGGGTTAAGAGGGCTACGATCTTCCGTACTTCCACAGCTTCTTTTACATCATGTACACGCAAAATGTCGGCACCTTTCATCAAAGCCACGGTGTTCAGTATGGTAGTGCCGTTGAGTGCATTGTCTGGAGTTTTGTTGAACAGTTTGTATATCATTGATTTACGAGATATTCCGACTAAAATAGGAAAACCAAGTTCTTGGAATACCCGTAGATTCTTCATCAGAAAGTAATTCTGTTCCAGTGTTTTGCCGAATCCGAAGCCGGGGTCGATGATAATGTCGTGAACGTGATGTTCATGCAATTTCCCAATCTGCCGACCAAAAAATTGAAGCATTTCGGACAGAATGTCTTCGTATTTGGTGTGTTGTTGCATAACAGAAGGTTTGGCGGTTGTATGCATCAGACAATAAGGGACTTGTAGTTTGCCGACTATAGGAATCATGTCAAGATCGAAGGTGCCGCCGGAGATATCGTTGATCATGTTGGCGCCGGCTTTCACTGCGGCTTCTGCTACGGAAGCGCGGTAGGTGTCAATGGAAAGCACGGCATCTGGGAATTGTTCGCGCACGGTGTTGACTGCTGCTACAATTCGTGTGATTTCCTCGCTTTCAGTGATTTCCATTGCATTAGGACGCGTGGACATGGCCCCGATGTCAATAATGTCAGCTCCTTCATCAAGGAGCTGCGCCACACGTTCCAGTACAGCCTTTTCTGTCACATATTGTCCCCCATCATAAAATGAATCGTCTGTGACATTCAGGATGCCCATGATGATGGGCGAGTTTTCAGAAAGTTTTCCGTTGAAATTGTACATTTTGGTTTGTAGTTTGCGCTATGCGATAATCGTAAATCGCAAATCGTGAAAACAGAAAAAGGGACAGCTTTTCAGCCATCCCTTTTATATAATATTGTATTAGACAAAATTATTTCACAACAACTTTAGTGGTATTCACTTTGCCGTTTTGGTTCACTTTGAGCATATAGACGCCGCTGTGAAGGTTGGCAACGTTTACGGTTGTGCTTCCCGTGAAGGTTTCGCTGTAAACCTGTTGGCCAACAATGTTGAACAGTTGGATAGAGGCTTTTTCGTCATTGCCAGTGTTAACCGTGAAATTGTTGGTGGCAGGATTCGGATACACCGTCAGTTTGTTCATGTCGGGATCATTGACATTCACAGTTTCGCAGTCATTGCAAGTCACGCGCAGGGAAATTGTCGGTTTCGGGTTACCGCCCCAGAAAATATTCGGTTGATAAATATTATACCAAGAACTATTGGCTTTGAAATTATCAGCGTCGTGGAAAAATCCCATTTGATAATCGTTAAGGAGTTCAGGAGAACCATAATCTGTATGTTGATAGCCTTCACGAAGATCGTCATATAAAGCGGTTCTGAACGTGCTCAAGTCAGTACCAATAACAGAAGAAGGAGTTCTTGCACTTCCGGGGATGAAAGTGATGTTAACGAACATTTGCTTTTGGGTGAGGTTTGAAAGGCCTTCCGGAGTGGGGAGGGTAAGGTAGTAGAAAGTATAACTTCCATCGTCAGGATCGATGGTTTCATCTTCTGTCGTCAACGGGATTTTGTCGTAAATGATGGTGGTAGAAGCCGGGTCTAACGTGTTGGAAAGACCACTTGTTGTTGCGCTGTTGTAGGTGGGAACAAAAGCGTTGTGATCAAAAGGAATCAGCGGCATAGCAAAAGCAGGTTCAAATTCGCCAGTATTCGGATTAGTGCTACCAAGATAACGAACATCGTCATCACCAAAGCCGACAACATAAGTTATGGCAATAGTATCCACAACAGAGGGATCCACATTCGTACCACGAGCGTACCAGTAAATTGTCTGAATGGAGTCCACTGAATAGGAATTAGCGGTGATCATGTAAGGAACATTTTGTGGAGCACCGGTGTAATTGTACAGCTCATCCCACATATTACTGCTCCAGTCGTACACTTGACCCACTGAGCAGAATTGTACGGGAGAAAGACCGGAGTCGCCGAAGTCGTACAAACCATTGGTGTCGCATTGGATTGGAGGAGCAAAGCCAGAAGCATCTTCACCTAAATAATTGCAAATATCCTCGATAAGGTTGAACCAGAATGAATTCGTAGCTTTTTGAGGATTGTTTTTTGCGGGTTTACCCTTGATGTTCAAAGTGGTGCCGTCTTTTTTCACCACTTTTTTGGGCAGGGTGACTTGTGCGAAGCTGGCAGAAGCAATCAGCAGAGCAGCTAATAAAACATAAAATTTTTTCATTGTTTGATAAATTTAGTTTATAATAATTTTTTGGTATTTCCAATTTGGCTGCAAAAATAATGTTTTTATTGATTGTTCGGCAAATTTTTTTCATAAAAAATCTTAATAATGATATGTTCATAAAAATCACAGCTTTGGAATGATCATCAAAAGAAAGAAAAAAATCGCCAATCTATTGGTAGTATTCAGAATTATTGTATTTTTGCGCCGCTTTTCTAAAAGAAATTCAGTGACGGGAAGCAAGAGGGGTGGGCATTACTATACAGAATCCCGTTACTTACAATCCACTATAAATTTATGACAAAAGACAATTTAACAAATATGTCAGATATTATTGAGAACAAACCCAGAAGAAGAAGAGTTGTGAGAGGTGGTGACAGCCTGTTGGCCACTTCGAATGAGACAAAAATGAAAGACAAAGCCCGTGTTGTGGAAAAAAAGAACACACCTTTGTTTAATATAACGAAACCCTCCGTTGTGGAAAAAAATTCTGAAATTGTCGGCAAGAAATCGGAACAAGAGGATGTGGTGATGTTTGCCAATCCTCTTCCGGCTGAAGAAAAACCGAAAAAAACACGCACTTCCAGAAAAACGGTGAAGACCTCTCCAGAAGAGGAAAAGAAAAATGACGCTCCAGTAGCTTCAGAAGCCGCTCCTGAAAAAAAACGTCGTGGACGTCCTAAAAAACAACAAGAGAAAGAGGAGTCCGTTCCTTCTGAATTGGTGGCTGAAGCTTTGCCTCAAGAATCCAAGAAAAGTCATAAACTTGTTCAATATCCACTTTTTGAAGAGGATGCCGACCTGATGTTAGATGCCGAACCGGAGATGAGCGACATTTCCGAAAACAGCACTATAATACAGAATAACGCCGAAGAGGAGCAGGTGGCGAAAACAACCAGGAAAAAGAAGAAAGAAACTTCAGCACTTGAAGACCAGTCAGAGGCAAAACCTCGACGTGGCCGTCCTAAAAAGAAAACGGACAAAGAGAATTCGGAAAAACAAAAGGAAGTGAAAGGGGAGAAAACTGTTTCCGAAGAAGCGGAATCTTCCGCCAATAAAGTGGAAGATTCCATTCCTCCCTACTTGGCCAATGCACAATATGATGGTTCCGTCATGGCCGAGGGCGTGCTCGAAATAACCAGCGAAAACTGCGGATTCCTCCGCTCATCCGACTATAACTATCTCTCTTCCCCCGACGACATCTATGTATCCATGTCGCAGATCAAATTGTTCGGTCTCAAGAACGGTGACACCGTCTATGGCGCTATCCGCCCGCCGAAACCAGGCGAAAAATACTTCCCGCTGACTAAAATCGACAAGATCAATGGATGTCTGCCGGAAGAAATCCGCGACCGTATCCCATTCGACTACCTAACCCCGATGTTCCCGGACGAGAAAATCAACATCACCGGTCATCCCGGCTGCAAGCTCTCCACCCGTATTATAGACCTCTTCGCTCCCATCGGAAAGGGTCAGCGCGGTCTTATTGTGGCACAGCCGAAAACGGGTAAAACCGTGTTGCTGAAAGATATAGCTAACGCCATAGCGTATAACCACCCCGAAATATACCTCATCATTTTGCTTATTGACGAACGTCCTGAAGAGGTCACTGATATGCAGCGCAGTGTGAATGCCGAGGTGATTTCCTCCACGTTTGATGAGCCGGCGGAGCGACACGTCAAAATCGCCAACATGGTGCTTGACAAGGCGAAACGCATGGTGGAGTGCGGTCACGATGTCTGCATCCTGCTCGACTCCATCACCCGTCTGGCCCGCGCTTTCAACACAATGGCGCCCGCATCCGGCAAGGTACTCTCCGGTGGTGTCGAAGCTAACGCTCTGCAGAAGCCCAAACGCTTCTTCGGCGCTGCCCGTAATGTGGAAAACGGTGGTTCCCTAACGATTATCTCTACCGCCTTGATTGACACAGGATCCCGCATGGACGAGGTGATCTTCGAGGAGTTCAAGGGCACCGGCAACATGGAGCTTCAGCTCGACCGCAAGCTCTCTAACAAGCGCATCTATCCCGCTGTCGATATCGTAGCTTCCAGTACGCGTCGAGATGACTTGCTGCAGGATGCCGCCACGCTGCAAAAAGTCTGGATCTTGCGCAACCATATTGCTGATATGACAACCATTGAAGCTATGAATTTGATAATCAGCAATATGGAAGACACTAAGAACAATGAAGAATTCTTGAATTCCATGAACGGTTAATATCTCCGCGAATAACACGTACTTGTGCGTATTTTTGTGATGAAAAAGGCATTTTTTTCTATAACCGTGCTTTTATGTCTCGCTTTG